>Ga0209636_10000567_pt1 | contig 36559 bp, 34 predicted proteins | sample DeeMarSWOR152_54_FD_187464 | JGI IMG/M metagenome (GOLD analysis project Ga0209636, IMG submission 187464) | Marine sediment microbial communities from White Oak River estuary, North Carolina - WOR-1-52-54 (SPAdes) (version 2) | ecosystem: Environmental > Aquatic > Marine > Intertidal zone >... | reverse complement strand
AAAAAAGACCTTATACGCCCTGAAGGTCTCATAGATATCCACTTTGCTTGCCACTTCAAAGGGCGAGTGCATACCCAGGAGGGGCGCACCACAGTCAATGATATCCATTCCGTAGCTCGCCAAATACTTAGCCACCGTTCCACCTCCTCCCTCATCAACCTTGCCCAATTCGGCCATTTGCCAGGTGATTTGGTGATCGTTGAATAGTTTCCTGATCTCCGCTACATATTCGGCACTGGCATCGCTTGTGGCGTACTTCCCCCCGGATCCCGTGAACTTGGATAGACAAACTCCATAACCGATCTTGGCCGCATTCTGTTTTTCATGGACGTCCTGGTAGTTGGGATCCATTGCTCCATCCACGTCCCCCGAAAGGGCTCTGGAGCGAAACAGGACTTGCCTCAGGGCCATATCAATCAGTTCTTCCCCCGATAATCTGAGGAGGTCGGCCACGATCCATTCCAAGAATTTGGATTTAGCACCGGTATTCCCCTCGCTGCCTATTTCCTCCTTATCTAAAAAAAGGGCGAGGATGGTATATTCCGGATCTTCTACCGAATCGATAGCCCTCAAAGAGGCGTAGGCACAGAGTTTGTCATCCTGGCCGTAGGCACCCACGAGGCTCTTATCGAACCCGACATCCCTGGCTTGATGGGCCGGGACCAATTCCAGCTCAGCGCTCAAGAAATCCTCCTCCACCAATCCGTATTGGTTAAAGAGAAAATCGAGAAGGTTAAGCTTTATACGTTCTTTTGCCTCCTCATCGGGGAATGGAATACTTCCCGCCAGGATGGTCAATTTTTCCCCCTGTATGGCCTCCCTCAGTTTTTTCTCGTCTTGAACCCTTCTCGAAAGATGGGGCATTAAATCGCAAACGGTGAATACGGGATCACCGGCCTCCTCGCCAAGGCGCAATTTCAATTGGGTACCGTCCCTTTTAATCATCGTTCCATGGAGGGCCAAGGGTTTTGCCACCCACTGGTATTTCTTTATGCCGCCGTAATAGTGGGTTCGAAGAAGGCCCATCTCCAATTCTTCATAGAGAGGATTTTGCTTCAGGTCGAGTCTCGGCGAATCGATATGGGATATGATGATTCGCATTCCGTCGGAGAGGGTATGTTGCCCCAGGATTACCAGGGCGATGTTCTTGTTTTTGTTCACCCAATAGATCCTCCGTTTCTTTTTTTGATCGGAAATTTCCCGGAAGCCCTTTTCTTGGGCGTAGCTGAGTACTTCGACAACTGCCTCCCTCTCCGTTTTGGCGCCATCGAGAAATCGTTTGTAGTCATCGGCAAAGAGGAAACACTCCTTCCTATAGGGCTCCTGCATCTGGTCCCAGGCTAACCTGCCCTTCAATTTCAGCGTATCCTCCAAATGTTTGGCCTTTTTTTTGTCCCCGGGCATGTTTCTCCTCCCTTTCGACCTTTTTCCGGGCTTTAAATCCATGAAAGGATATACCATTTCAAAATGATAATCAAACTTCCCCAGGGGAGTCAAGGCAGCACCGTTTAACCAGTAGGGAGAATGGCTATTGGCATTGACAAATGACCACTATTTATTTTACTTAATGACCAATGATGGAAAAGCTCATCCTTGCTTCTTCATCGCCCAGGAGGCGGCAACTTCTGCGACAAATCGGGCTGGATTTCGATGAATTTCCCAGCGGGGTGAAGGAGGATTTCATCGATGGGGAGGGCCCGAAAGATCACGTGCTTCGCTTGGCCGAGGGTAAAGCCCGGAAAGTGGGCCAGATGTATCCTAACCGCTGGGTGATCGGAGCGGATACCGTCGTTTCAATTGATGGGGTGATTCTGGGAAAACCGCAAACGGAACGGGAGGCCTACCAGATGCTCATTCGGTTGAGCGGAAGGGATCATGTGGTTGTCACGGGGGTATCCCTTTGGCATGGGGCCAAGGGGAAGGTGGAGACCATAGCCGTCGAGACTCTGGTGGGGATAAAAACCCTCAATCCTGAGGAGATTAACTGGTATATCGGGACGGGGGAGCCCTTCGGCAAGGCCGGAGGATACGCCATTCAAGGAATCGGGGCCTTCATGGTTCAACGGATCGAGGGCTCCTACACGAATGTAGTCGGCCTCCCTCTTTGTGAACTTCTGGAAGTATTGAATCACCTGAAGGCCGTAGATCTATTGAGGAGACCATGAGCCCCGATCTCCAGCTTCAATGGGTAGTGAGATGTCATCAACAAGGGATAATCTTTTGAGGGTCTTGGAGCAAATGGATAAGGCGGCGGGAAGGGCTGGCCATGACCCGCGGAAGATCAAGTTGGTCGCCGTCTCGAAGACCATAGAGTCAGCTCGGATTCAAGAAGCTATTGAGGCGGGCGTGACTATCCTCGGGGAGAACTACGTGCAGGAAGCCCGAAAAAAGATCGCAGAGATTGGGCATGGGGTTCAATGGCATATGATCGGACATCTGCAGAAAAATAAGGCGAGACATGCCATAACCCTATTCGACTACATTCACTCCATCGATGGAATCCCCTTGGCCCAGGAGCTAGACCGGAGGGCTGCACAAAAGGGGATACGGGTGAGGGCCTTGGTTGAGGTGAACCTATCGGGAGAGGCCGCCAAATTTGGGATTAGCTCCGAGGCAGTGATGGACTTGATTTACCATGTAGCTCCTCTGAAACATATTTCCATCGAGGGTTTGATGACCATGCCCCCCTACTTCGATGAGCCGGAAAAGGCACGTCCGTACTTCATAAGGCTTCGAGAGCTCAGGGATCGGATTGAGAAAGAGGGGATTGAGGGAATCCGGATGGATGAACTCTCCATGGGAATGTCGGGGGATTTCGGGGTGGCTATCGAGGAGGGGGCGACGATGGTCCGGGTGGGGACAGCGATCTTTGGGGAGAGGAGTTATTGAGGGGGGGTACTGGAATAAGGTTGAGGAGTCAGGCCTCGAAGAGAGGGATTTCCCTTCTTTCTTTTCTCATTCCTCTTTTCATTCTGTGGGCCGGCTGTGGGAAGAAAGGACCTCCCGTTTCCCTCGACCGCATCGTCCCGAAGGCCATAACGGATTTAGAGGCCTCGGTGCGGGAGGAACGGGTGATTTTGCAGTGGTCGCTGCCACAAGAGAACATGGACGGGTCGAAGTTGGTGGATTTGCTGGGTTTCAAGGTCCTCAGGGGTTCCTTTGATGGAGAGGAGTGCAAGGGTTGTCCAGAGAGATTGGTTCCCATCGCTGAGGTTGATTTAGCTTCGGGGGAAGGTTACTTGACAAAGGACGATCGGGTCTTCTGGGTGGATAAGGGGTTGCGGGCTGGGAGAACTTATGGATATAGGGTGCTGGCTTTTAATAGAAGGGGCCATTTTAGCCAGGAGTCCAATAAGGTTGAAGTACTGTGGGACATACCCCCTCCTCCGCCGAAGCAATTGCGCGCTGTGGCTGGTGATGGTATGGTGGAATTGGAGTGGGCTCCTGTGGAGGAGGCTGTGGGATACAACCTCTATCGGGGTGTGGTTGAGGGGGATTTTCCGCTGCATCCGCTAAACCCGGAACCCATCGAGGATACACACCACCGGGATACTGGAGTGGTGAATGACAGGGATTATCGGTACACGGTGAGAAGCGTGAGCAAGGCAGGGAAGACCCTGATCGAGGGTAGCAGTTCAACCCGCATCATTGTGACTCCGGTAGACCTCATCCCTCCTTCTCCTCCAACTGGAGTGGTCGCTTTTCCCTTGTCCCAGGGTGTGGAGCTAACATGGAGTGCGAATCCCGAACCTGATGTCGTGGGGTATCGCGTCTATCGGAGGAGGGTATTCGAGGGGGAATTTGAGAGGCTAACGGATGAAATGGTAAGGGGAACCATCTACTTGGACAGGGGGGTGGGAAGGGACGAGGAGTACGATTACGGTGTGACGGCTATAGATGGCTCACGGCATCAAAACGAAAGCGCTTTTTCGGAGATAGTAAGGGTAAAATATATCTATATCCAGTAAGCCCAGGCCTTCCAAGGCTCTAATGGGGGGAATGTGATGCACTATTTTCAATACAAGGATGGGGACCTCTGTTGCGAGGAGGTGCCCATAGCGACAATAGCCGAGAGTGTGGGAACGCCCTTCTATCTTTACAGTTATAAGACATTAGTCCGACATTTCAAGGCGTTTGACTCGGCATTTGAAGAAGTCCCTCACTTGGTGTGCTATTCGGTAAAGGCCAACTCGAATTTAGCCCTGTTAAGGATTTTCGTAAACTTAGGGGCCGGTTTGGATGTAGTGTCAGGGGGAGAGTTCTTTAGGGCATTCAAGTCGGGGGTAGATCCCAAGAAGGTTGTCTTCTCCGGGGTAGGAAAAACGGCGGAGGAGGTAGAGTATGCCCTGAGTTCAGGAATTTTGATGTTTAATGCCGAATCATCTCAGGAATTGGCCCGTATCGACGAGATAGCGGGAAGGCTAGGGAAGAGGGCTCCCGTGGCCATACGGATCAACCCGGATATCGATCCCAAAACCCATCCCTATGTCGCAACTGGATTGAGGGAAAACAAGTTCGGGATAGATTTCAACCTCTCCATGAAGGAGTACATCTTCGCCAACGGGTTGCCCAACATTGAGATCATTGGGGTGGATTGCCATATCGGCTCTCAATTGATCGAGCTCCAGCCCTTCGTGGAAGCCCTAAGGAAGGTGAAGGAGTTGATCCACGCCCTCGGTCAGAGGGGAATTGGGATCCAATACCTCGACCTCGGGGGAGGACTGGGGATAACCTATAAGGATGAAGTTCCTCCTCATCCCACGGAATACGCCAAGGCCATTGTCGAGGAGGCATCGGATTTGGATTACACCTTAATCTTCGAGCCGGGAAGAGTTATCGTGGGGAATGCCGGGATCTTGGTGAGCCGGGTCCTCTATACCAAGACGACCGAGGAAAAGAACTTCGTCATCATAGATGCCGGCATGAATGACCTCATAAGGCCAGCTCTATACGGTTCGTTTCAGGGAATTCTACCGGTGACCAAGGGGGAGAAGGAGGAGATAGTGGCGGATGTAGTTGGTCCCATCTGTGAGTCGGGGGATTTCATGGCAAAAAATAGGAGGATGCGCAAATCTAATCCGGGTGATCTGGTAGCCGTGATGAGCGCCGGGGCCTATGGGTTTTCAATGTCCTCCAATTACAACGCTCGGCCGAGGGTGTGCGAGGTGCTTGCCAGGGGAGATCGCTTCCATCTCATTAGGGAAAGGGAGACCTATGAGGATCTGATTCGAGGGGAGAAGATACCGGATTTCCTGTTATAATCTTGCCCAAGCAGGCTTTTATTTATGACGACATAAATATTTGCGTGAAGGCAGTATATATAACATGGTCGATGGTTTGGCTTGAGAGAGGAGGGAACCATGAAGATTCCCTTTTATAAGATGAGCGGCAGTGGAAATGATTTCGTCATCATCGATAATCAGAAGGGAATCTTGGAGGGAGTGAACCTCCCGGAATGGGTGAAAAAGATCTGCCGCCGTGGGCTCTCTATTGGGGCGGACGGGGTTATCCTTGTGGAAAATTCCCCCAAGGCTGACTTCAAATGGCGCTTTTTCAATGCCGATGGTGGCGAGGCGGAGATGTGTGGTAATGGGGGCCGGTGCGTTGCGAGGTTTGCCTCTTTAACCGGCATTGCGGGCAGGTCGCTATCCTTTGATACCCTTTGCGGGTTGATAGAAGCGGAGGTCGTTGAGGAGCGGGTCAAACTGAGGATGGGAGATCCCTCCGATTTGAAGTTAGATTACCCGATATCCATTGATGGAAGCGAATATATTGTCAGCAGTATCAATACGGGTGTACCCCACGTTGTCCAGATAGTGGAGGACTTGGAAAACTATGACGTCTCGAAGTTTGGGCCGGCAATCCGGTATCATCCGGTCTACCAGCCGAATGGGACCAATGCCAACTTCATCGAGGTAAGAGGTGAAAACACCATCCACATTCGAACCTACGAGAGGGGTGTGGAGGATGAAACGTTGGCCTGCGGGACGGGGGCCGTGGCTTCTGCCCTCATCGGGGCCTCGAAGGGCTTGGCCTCTTCGCCGGTTTCGGTACATCCAAAAGGCGGAGAGGTCCTGACCATTCATTTTAAAGGGAAGGAGAGGGGTTTCAGCGATGTCTTCTTGGAAGGGGATGCCCGGGTGGTTTATGAGGGGCAATTGTGGGAGGAGGCTTACATGGGGCAATGAACTATATCTTTGTAATCTTTATATGACGACATAAGTATTTGCGTAATAGGAAAGAACAGACGGAAATTCTAAACACGAATTTTCTAAACTCTAAACAATATCAAATTACCAAAATCTTTCTGGTTGATCTGGTTTCTTTTGTTCATTTGGTCTATCTGGTCAACAAGATGAACGAAAAGAACCAAATAGACCAGACAAACGAGATAGGCGACTTTAGGATTTAATCCCTGTTTGAATTATGGGTGACTATTTAAAACGCTACATATATTTCATCTTGCCAAACGAGGAGCATTGAGATGATAAAGGCCATCGTTGTTGGAGCGGCAGGGAGGATGGGAGGAACGGTGATTAGCACCATCCAGGAAGCAGAGGGGATCGAGGTCTCGGGGGCAGTTGAGCGGCCGGATCACCCTTTTCTTAATCGGGATATCGGGGAAGTCGCCGGGTTGGGGGAGATCGGGGTACCCCTGGTTGGGGATATCCAGAGGGCGATTAAGGCCGGGGAAGTGGTTATCGATTTTACGAACCCAGAGGTCTCATTGAGGAGTTTGGAGGTATCCTCGGGAAGCGGTGTGGCTGCGGTAATTGGGACCACAGGGTTCACCCCTCAACAGATGGAAAAGGTAGCTCAATTGGCGAAGGAAACTCGGTGTGTCCTTTCCCCCAACATGAGCGTGGGCGTCAACCTGATGTTCAAGATCGTAGGGGAAATCGCCCGGATATTGAGAGACGACTATGACGTTGAGATTGTGGAGGCCCACCACCGGTTCAAAAAGGATTCCCCCAGCGGTACGGCCATGAAGCTGGGGGAAACCGTCGCGTCGGCTTTGAACAGGGACTTCCCTCAGGTAGGTGTATTTGGGCGGAGAGGGGTTATCGGGGAACGGACACCCCAGGAGATCGGGATGCAGGTGGTTCGGGCGGGGGATATCGTCGGAGACCACACGGTCATCTTTGGGGGCCTGGGGGAGAGGTTGGAGGTGATCCACCGCTCCCATAGCCGAGATAATTTCGCCCGGGGAGCGATCAGGGCGGCCAAATGGGTGGTAACGCAGCCCAACGGCCTCTATGACATGGGGGATGTTCTGAGTTTGAAATGATTCCTTCCTGTTAAGGGGCTATCTGGGGGAGTTTGCGGCGAAAAGTTCCTTTTTCCGAAATCCAAACTTGAGCGAAGGGACAGGGAAGGTTCTTATTACGTTTTAGTGGTCATCGAGTCCACGACGAACGATTTTTTACCTTGGAGAGGGTGATGCGATGAAGATGCAAAAGTCTATTCGGCTTTTCGAAGAGGCACAGAAGTATCTCTGCGGGGGAGTAAATAGCCCAGTCCGGGCTTTCAAGGCAGTGGGGATGACCCCCTTATTTATCGATCGTGCCCAGGGTTCGAAGATATACGACGTCGATGGTAACGAATATGTCGACTACATTGGGTCATGGGGACCGATGATCTTGGGACATGCCCATCCCGAGGTGGTTTCCGGCTTGAAGGAAGCGGCGGAACGGGGGACCAGTTATGGAGCGCCCACGGAGTTGGAGGTGAAGCTTGCGAAAGAGGTGACGAGGGCTTTTCCCTCTATGGAGCAGGTGCGGATGGTTAGCTCAGGCACGGAGGCGGCCATGAGCGCTATCCGCCTGGCAAGGGGTTACACGGGGAGGGACAAAATCATTAAGTTCGAGGGATGCTACCATGGGCACGCGGATAGCCTCTTGGTCAAAGCGGGCTCTGGGGCCACGACGCTCGGGATTCCAGATAGCAAGGGGGTTCCCAGCGACTTCGCCCAGAATACCCTTACCGCCACCTTCAACGATCTCCGATCCGTTGAGAGGTTGATTGATGTCCACGGCGAGGAGAGCGCCTGTATCATCGTTGAGCCCATTGCAGGAAATATGGGAGTTGTCCCCCCGGAGGAGGGATTTTTGGAAGGGCTGAGGGCAATATGCGATGACATGGGAATCGTCCTCATCTTCGATGAAGTAATTACCGGGTTCAGAGTTTCCTATGGCGGGGCTCAAGCCCTTTACGGCCTGAGGCCGGACTTGACGTGTTTGGGAAAGGTGATCGGCGGAGGATTGCCGGTGGGGGCCTTTGGGGGCAGGAAGGAAATCATGGAGAGGCTCGCTCCATCCGGTGATGTTTATCAGGCGGGCACACTTTCAGGGAATCCCCTGGCCATGACCGCCGGGTTGATAACCCTCCGCATCCTTCAGCGAGAGGGTATCTATGAACAATTGGCGCAAAAATCGGACATCCTTTCCAGAGGAGTTCGGGAGATCGCGGAAGAAGGGACGTTTCCCTTCACCTGTAATCAGGCGGGACCGATGCTCACGTTTTTCTTCACGGAGGGACCGGTAACGGACTTTTCCACGGCAAAAAGGAGCGATACAACCCTCTTCAGCCGATTCTTCTCAGGCATGCTCAATCGGTCCATTTATGTCGCTCCTTCTCAATTCGAAGCCTTCTTTATCTCCTTGGCCCACACGGATGATGACATCGCGAGAACCTTGGAGGCTTGCCGGGCTGTCTTTCGGGAAATCTCCTTGTGAGGGTACTCCTGGATCGGCTATTTCGCGGAGTCGTTCCTCTTGGCCTTTTCTATGAGCTCGATGAGGCTGACTATTTTCGATTTGGGTTTTGCGTAGACCGAGCGACTCAGTTCTCCCGGGGTGAAGTTTTCCCCCAGGTAGGTTTCGATCTCTACCCTCTCCCACCAGCAGTCCATGATCTTACGGCAGGGGAGATTCCGGTTGGAGCTCCGACAGTATTGAAAGGGAACCTGGTGTCCCAAGAGCCTGCACCGAATTTCCAGGGAATCGTACTTTTTGATGGATTTTCCTTTCCGGACCATGTGAGAGAAGATGAACATCCTTTGGGGAGACCATTCCCACGGGATGGCCCGTGGGAATGGTGAGGGGTTCAAATCTCCTTGCCTCCCCTCATCTTTTTCGGTTTGGGCAGTCCCTCTATGGACTCGAGGGATTTCTTCAACTCCTCCTCGGGGAGGGGGTAATCGACCAATTTCCCACTGAAATAGGCATCGTACCCTGTGAGATCCATCAAGCCATGGCCGCTCCAATTGAGGAGGATTACCTTCTCCTTCCCCTCCTCCTTGGCCTTTTTCGCCTCCTCGATAACCGTGAAGATGGCGTGGCTCGTTTCGGGGGCTGAGATAAAGCCCTCGGTCCTTGCCCACTGGACGGCCGCCTCATATGCCTCTAATTGGTTGTACGCCCTGGGTTCGATGAGGTCCTCGATGATACACTGGCTTAGGAGGGGAGCAATGCCGTGATAGCGGAGCCCTCCAGCGTGAATGGGAGGTGGGATGAATTTGTGTCCAAGGGTGTACATTGGCAATAGCGGCGTGGTCTCCGCGGTGTCCCCGAAATCGTAGGAGAAGGGTGATCGGGTCATGGTGGGGCACGAGGTGGGTTCCGACGGGACGATGGTGATCTCTGCCCCGTTAATTTTGTCCAGCACGAAGGGAAAGGCCAAACCCGAGAAATTGCTTCCGCCCCCTGCGCAACCGCACACCACATCCACCTTCTTCTCCCCTAACTTTTCCAGCTGTTTCTTGGCCTCAAGGCCGACAATGGTCTGGTGCATCAAGACGTAGTTGAGCACGCTTCCAAGGGAGTATCGGGTGTCCTTGGAGGTGACGGCATCCTCGATGGCCTCGCTGATAGCGATGCCTAAACTTCCCGGAGAGTCCGGGTTTTCCTCGAGGATTTTCCTGCCCGCATTGGTTTCCTTGCTGGGGCTGGCAATGCAGTTGGCGTTCCAGCAGTTCATCATCAGCCTTCTATAGGGCTTCTGGTCATAGCTGATTCTCACCATGTACACCTTGCACTCCAGGCCGAATAGGCAGGTAGCGAAGCTCAGGGCGCTTCCCCACTGGCCCGCCCCTGTCTCGGTAGTCATCCTCTTAATGCCGAAAGCCTTATTGTAGTAAGCTTGGGCCACTGCCGTGTTGGGCTTGTGGCTTCCCGGGGGGCTTACCCCCTCGTTCTTGTAGTAGATTCGGGCTGGAGTGCCGAGAGACTCTTCCAAGCTATATGCCCGATATAAGGGCGTCGGGCGCCACAGGAGATATTTTTCCATCACCTCATCGGGGATGTCGATCCAACGCTCCTGACTCATCTCCTGTTCTATGAGGTTCATGGGGAAGACTGGGGCTAATGCATCCGGTCCGATGGGCTCACCCGTGGCGGGATGGACTGGGGGCTGAAGTGGATCGGGCAAATCGGCCTGGATATTATACCACTGCTTTGGTATTTCATCCTCCGTCAAAAACACTTTCACCTGTTTCATAGACGTCTCCTTTCCGGACTAATGGATGAGTTTTGGAGAGTCCCTTGGCCCCCCGACAAGGATTTTCCTTCATCCACGCTTATCCAATAACTCATCCGTCGAGCTTCTGAGAAAAGGTGCACAATGAGATGCCCCGGTTACGTGGAAGCGATGGCAACCGGTAAAACGATTCTCCATAATACCAAACCCGTTCTTCATGTCAAGAAAATTCTATTCTGAAGCTTCCCGAGTTTTTAGGGAAGATAGTTGTCTCTGAGCATAATCTGCTGGAGAAGCAGGGTAAATATTCATCAGTTCCGAAGCAATTGTTGCCCAGTCGAAAGTCGTGTGGAAAATAGAAAAAGCAGAACGGGAATTTCCGTTCTGCTGATACTCGAAAGCGCTCGAGACGGAGGTGAGTGTTCGGAGGGACGAATTGAAATCACTCATCTCCTTGAGACATAACTCGTCTGTCCTGTGCCAACAACTCCATCCGGCAGTTCGTTGACGATGGCCATCTGGGGACAGACAAAGGCGCAGATTCCATACTCCTCGCAGAGCATTCTGAGAACCGACGCCTTGCCGTTTGTGAGGCCGATGACGCCCACTGGACAGCTTTTCACACAGATGTCACACCCATTGCATTTAGATACATTGATCTCCGGAATCATGGTCAATCTCCTCGGGCTGTTCTTCGGTGTTAATGCTCCTCCCTATGGAAGGTTTGATAGTGCAAGAAGTCGATATCCATCCCCGCGCTATAGCTATCATGGATGGCGGCATACCCCCTTCCCGCGCCAACTTTATTGGTATAGGCTCCCTGGGTAGTTACGATTCCTGCCCCTCCTCTTGCCTGGGCCTTCATGTAGGCCACCTCTTTATCCGTCACATACCCGTCCCAGTAGTTGAAATTGGTCTCGGTAGAGGCGTATTCGATTCGGTTTTTCGTTTCGATCTTGCCGATCCTGCCGGGACTGAAAATGTGGGGATACTTCCCTTCGCCTAGTCTCATCCTCTTCCTTCTTCTTTGAGCAGCGAAGAGCGACTTTTTCAGAGATCTCCGGGATAACCGTTGACACCTCTGGGATATTCGCATACTATGAGCGCGACTCGACAGGGGAGCCCTTGCACATCCCCTTTTTGCTTTAGCCTGAGGTCAGGAGATCGATGGAAGAAGAGGATCTATTCGTCGTTACCGTGGTTGGAGAAGATAGGGTTGGCCTCGTCGCCTCCGTTACAGGCGTCTTATTCGAGGCGGGGCTAAATATCGTTGATATCGAACAGAGCGTCATCCACGCTCAATTCACGATGGTTCTCTTGGTGCAACCCTTCGGGCCTGCCTTCGATATGCAGCAACTGAGGCGGGACTTAGAGGGTATTGGCAGGGATTTGGACCTGAATATCGCCGTGATGCCCATGAGGGAGTTCAACGGATTGCGCCTGGCGGACGAAAGGACTCCTTACGTCCTGACTATCCTCGGATCAGATCGTCCCGGAGTTGTAGCGGCAATTTCCCGCGTATTGGCCGAGGGCTCGGCCAATATTGAAAAGATCAAGATGATCGCGCGGGGAGAATTTCTGGCCATGGAGATACTCGTGGATATCCGAGGGGGAAACTTCTCCCCTCTCGGGGAAAGGCTCTTGGAGGTGGCCAATGAGATCGGAATGGATATCATAGCCCAGCCGGAAAGGATATACAAGAAACGAAAGAAGATAATCGTCTTCGATATGGATTCCACCATCGTTGATGCTGAAATCATTGATGAGATGGCACGATTTTGCGGCATGGGCCAGGAAGTTGGGGAGATAACGGAGCGGGGGATGCGGGGTGAGATCGACTTTGCCCAGTCGTTGAGGGAGAGGGTGGGCTGCCTCAAAGGAATTGGTATGGACGATTTGAAATCCCTCAGCAAAAGCATGAGATTGACTGAGGGGGCAGGGGAGTTGATCTCAGCCCTTAAGGAGATGGGGTTCAAGATTGCGTTAATCAGCGGTGGTTTCGACTTCTTCACCGATGTCATCAAGGAGAGATTGGGATTCGATTATGCCTTCGGGAATCAATTGGAGACCAAAGGAGGAAGGTTGACGGGGAGGGTGAAGGGGAGGATAATCGATGCGAAGCGAAAGGCGGAAATTGTCGATGAAATTTGCAGAGGGGAAGGGGTAACACAGGAAGAAGTTGTGGCTGTGGGGGATGGAGCAAACGATCAGATCATGGTCGCCAATGCCGGACTGGGGATTGCCTTCAACGCAAAGGACGTTTTGAAGAGGGTAGCTGATGGTTCTCTCACCAAGGACCACTTGAAGGGGGTGTTATATTGCCTCGGCATAAGCGACTTGGATCTCGGCAGATAGGCCTTCGGTCCAGGAAGATGGCTGATGGAAGGGAGGAGCAGGTGATCAAAGCGGTCATTCTGGATTTCGATGGGACATTGGCGGAATTGAATATTGATTTCTCGGCAATGAAGGAGAAAATCCTTAACCTCATCGAGGAATACGGCATTGTTCGGGAATCCTTGAGGGAGAAATATGTACTTGAAATCATCGATGAAGGCTCCTCCATTTTGCTGAAAAGTGAGCGGCCTTTGGCGGAACACTTCAGGGAGAAGGCCCAAAAGATGTTGAGGGAGAAAGAATTGGAGGCGGCCTCCGAGAGCCGTCTCTTACCGGGCGTGGAATCCATGCTGAGGAGCCTAAGAACTGCCGGGGTGAAGGTTGGTATCATTACCAGAAACTGTGATGGAGCGGTTCGGAGGATGTGTGCCCACATCGAATCCCTTTGCGACACTTTCCTGTCGAGGGATTCCGTTGAAAGGGTCAAACCGGATCCCCACCACCTCGCCACACTCCTTAACAGGCTGGGAGTGACTTTTGAAGATGCCATTATGGTAGGGGACCATCCCATGGATATTCTCGTCGGGAAAAGAGTCGGAATGCGTACGGTGGGGGTATTAACGGGGAGGACCACGAGGGATCAATTTCTGGAGACAGGGGCTGATTACGTCTTGGAAAGCGCTTCCCAGCTCACCGAATTGATTGAGAGGCTGAATTGGGAGCCTTAGTTATTCCACCGGTTAACCCCTTTGGTCAGGAAACAGTCCATCTCATATGATTTTTCCCTCGATCTCCGTTGGGAGGACCAATGGCATGGGAAGGTTTTATGGATTTTCCTTCCCTTCGGTTGATCCCTCCGGTTTTACCCCAAGGCCGAAGATTTATCCCTTCCAGCCGAGTTTGGGTGCTGCGGCTCACCCCGATGGGGCGAGGCTAGAGGCTAAAGGCTAGAGGCTAAAGGCTAGAGGCTAAAGGCTAAGGGCTAAAGGCACTTTTTAGTGCTGCGGTTTGAAGGATGAATTTACGCTCACGGACAAAGGTTTCCCTCAGAAACATAAAAAACTCCAGAAACTCAAGAAACTCCAAAGACCTCGTATATTGACATTACAGGGCGTATGAAATAAGATTAACTGCGTTTGAGGCCGTTTTTGAGACAGATCATCGTGGGGAAAGTCAACGTGGCTCCCTGAGTCTTAAGGGAAAAGGTTTTGGATGGAGAAGAAGTATCTATTTTCTCCTGGGCCTACGATGTTGCCCCAGGATATCATGCTGAGGATGGCTGAACCGATTATCCACCATCGGGAAGCCGAATATGAAGCGATATTCCAGGAGGTCCGCGAAGGGCTCAGGTATCTTTTCCAAACCAAGAATGAGGTCCTCGTATTCGCCTCCTCAGGAACTGGGGCCATGGAAGGCACGGTTGCCAACCTGTTATCGTCTGGGGATAAGGCCCTGGTGGTGCGCGGGGGTAAGTTTGGCGAGCGGTGGGAGGAGATTTGTCGGGTTTATGGGATAGAGGTGAGGCCCATTGATGCAGAGTGGGGGGAGGTCGTTGACCTGAACGTGATCGAGGACAGCTTGAAGGAGGATCCCTCTATTCGGGCCGTGTTCACTCAGGCCACTGAGACCTCCACGGGGGTGGTTCATCCTATACAGGAGATAGCGGAGATTACTGGAAGGTGCGAGGAGACGGCGATTGTCGTTGATGCCATCACGGGAATTGGGGTCCTCGATATTCCAATGGACGCGTGGAATTTGGACGTGGTAATAAGCGGCTCTCAAAAGGCCCTCATGCTTCCACCAGGGCTTTCTTTCGTTGCCCTCGGTGAGAAAGCGTGGAATTTCGTGGATCGCTCGAATTTACCCAAGTATTACTTCGACTTCAGAAAGCAGCTGGAATCGGCAAAAAAGAATCAGAGTACGTTCACGCCCGCAATCACCTTGGTGATTGGTTTGAGGGAGACGTTGAGAAAGATTCGGCGGGAGGGATTGAAGGCTATCTTCGCTCGGCACGATCTCCTTGCCCGAGCGACACGAGAAGCGGTAAAGGCGCTGGGACTGGAACTCTTTGCGGGAAAATCTCCGAGCAATGCACTGACGGCGGTGAAGATTCCGGAGGGAATAAGGGCCAAAGAGATAAGGAGTCGTTTTTTCGAGGAATATGGGATTACCGTTGCCGGAGGGCAGGATCAGGTCAAGGGAAAGATCATCCGGATTGCCCACTTGGGCTACTATGGACGTCTGGATGTGATCATGGTTATCAGTGCGCTGGAGATGCTCCTCAGGGAGATGGGACATCAATTCGAGTTGGGTGCTGGGGTTAAGGCTGCGGAAGAGGAGTTCATAGCCTTTGGAGGCGGGCCAAATGGAACGGGAAAAAACGTATCGGGTATTGGTGGCTGATCGATTGTCTTCCAAGGGCATAGACATCCTGAAGGGGCAGGAGAACGTTAGGTGTTATGTGGAAGCCAATATCAGCCCCGGAGAGTTAAGGGCAACGATCGGGGAATATGATGGTATCATTGTTCGGGGCAAAACAGCCCTTACCGCTGATATTATCAACGCAGCGGAGAGGCTTGAGGTAATCGGACGTGCCGGAATTGGAGTAGATAACATCGACGTTCAAGCAGCCACGCGGAGGGGAATCCTCGTGATGAACACTCCCAGTGAAAATGCTGTGGCGGCTGCCGAGCACACCTTAGCCATGATGCTCGCCATGTCGAGGAATATTCCTCAGGCCAACACCTCCACGAAATCGGGGAAGTGGGAGAAGGGGAAGTTCATGGGGGTCGAGCTCTATGAGAAGACCCTCGGCATCATCGGGATTGGTAATATCGGGAGCCTTGTTGCGGAGAGGGCCCAGGGATTGAAGATGCATGTGATAGCGTACGACCCTTATATATCCCCGAATACAGTGGCCCAAAGGGGAGTTCCATTGGTCACTTTGGATGATCTGTTGAGCCGATCCGATTTCATCAGCATCCATACTCCCTTAACGGAAGAGACCGGACATTTAATCAACGCTGAGGCTTTTGAGAGGATGAAGACGGGCGTGATGATCATCAACTGCGCCCGGGGGGGGATTATTGACGAAAGCGCGCTCTTGGACGCACTGAGGTCCGGAAAAGTGAGGGGAGCTGCCCTGGATGTCCTTGAGCATGAGGCGGCTGGAAATAACCCCTTGTTCGAAACGGACAATGTTATCTGTACCCCCCACATCGGCGCTGCCACAAGTGAAGCCCAGGAGAATGTGGCCGTGGCTATCGCCGATCAGGTAATCGATTTCCTCATCAACAGGAGGATTCGAAATGCGGTGAATATCCCCATTGTTGGCCTTGATGTCCTCCCCGGAGTCAAGCCCTATCTCGATTTGGGGGAGAAATTGGGGAGTTTTCTCACCCAAATATCGGATTTCGCAATCGAAGAGCTTTCCGTCGAGTACAAGGGCAGCGTGGCGGAGTATGACGTCTCACCCATTACCGTTTCCATATTGAAGGGCTTGTTAACCCCGTATATGGGGGAAGTGGTCAATTTTGTAAACGCTTCCGTCATAGCCAAGGAGCGGGGAATCTTGGTGAGGGAATCCAAGTCGAGTAGCTCCGAGGATTTCGCCAATATGGTTGCTATTACAGCGATGGGCAGAAGGGAAAGCAATGTTGTAGCGGGGGCTCTCTTCGGTACCAAGGATTTCCGGATTGTGCAAATCAACGATTTCCGTATCGAGGCCGTGCCCAAGGGTAACATGCTCTTGATTCAGAATTACGATAAGCCCGGCGTCATAGGGAATATCGGTACGACCCTCGGAAATAGAAACATCAACATCGCTACCATGCAATTTGGCCGCGATCGCATGGGGGACAATGCTATTTCTCTGCTTCACGTGGACTCGGTCATATCGAAAGAGGTGATGGAACAGCTCTCGGAGTTGTCCAATGTTATTTCCGTAAAACATATTGAGCTCTAATCTGACGTCATTGTAAAGAGTTAAAATTAGACGGCAAAGAAAAAAGATCCAGATGCAAGGCGCGCAAATCCTGAGGAATGAGGCGTACATAGAAGTACGCTGCAGTGACGAAGGATGGAGCGCAACGCAGCCCTTCGGCTTTACTCAGGGCCGTAAGCCTGTCGAACGGCCCTTCGATTTTACTCAGGGCCATGAGCCTGTCGAATGGCAGATGGACTTTTTACGAAGCTGTCAATCTGAAAAGAGGGTAAGAGAATGCCGAATATCGTTGTCGTGGGAAGCCAATGGGGTGACGAAGGCAAGGGGAAGGTAGTTGACCTCTTTAGCCAGTTTGCCAACGTGATTATCCGATTTCAGGGAGGAAATAACGCCGGCCATACCCTGGTGGTAGAGGGCGAGAAGTTTATCTTCCACCTGATTCCTTCTGGTATCCTCCATCCGGGGAAGAAATGCATTATCGGCAGTGGGGTCGTAATCGATCCCAGCGTCCTCTGCGAGGAGATTGATGCCTTGAAGAAGAGGGGGTATTTTCGAGATGAATCCCAGTTCCTCATCAGCGAGGCAGCCCATCTCATCATGCCTTACCATAAGGCGATCGATGTGGCCAGAGAACGCCTTAAATCGGGAAACAAGAAAATTGGGACAACGGGAAAGGGGATTGGGCCCGCTTATGAGGATAAGGTTGCCCGGTATGGAATCAGGGTAATCGACCTCCTCGATGAAAGGGCCTTCAGGGAAAAACTGGAGGAAAATCTGACCCAAAAGAATTTCTATTTGACCCAAATGCTCGGGGAATCCCCTCTTGATGGGACTCAAATCCTCAGCGATTATATGGGGTTTCGAGAGAAGTTAGGGAAATATGTGGTCAATACGTCCGTTGTCATCCACGAGGAGATGAAGCGGGGGAAAAATTTGCTCTTCGAGGGGGCGCAAGGGTGCCTGCTGGATGTAGACCACGGTACTTATCCCTACGTAACCTCGTCCAGCACAGTAGCCGGAAATGCCTGCTCGGGTTCAGGGATCGGCCCGACCCATATCCATTCCGTAATTGGAGTTTCAAAAGCTTATACCACGAGGGTGGGGGGAGGCCCCTTTCCAACGGAAATGAAGGGTCCCTTGGCGGAGGAGATTCGGGAAAAGGGAGGGGAATACGGAGCTACTACGGGGAGGCCGCGGCGATGCGGGTGGTTCGACGCCGTTATCGTCAAGCATGCCATGAGGGTAAATGGTATGACCGGCATAGCGCTGACAAAACTGGACGTCTTGGACACCCTGGATAAGATCAAAATATGCACTGGTTATCGATGGAATGGGAAGATCTTTGGTCAAGCTCCATCGAGCCCCGTCGTATGGGAGGGTGTGGAGCCAATGTATGAGGAGTTGGATGGTTGGCAGGAGGATATCAGGGGAGCAAGGGAATTTTCGGATCTTCCGGTCAATGCCCAACGCTATGTAAAACGGCTCGAGGAGATTGCTGAAACGGAAGTCATCCTCATTTCAGTGGGGTCGGAGAGAAATGAGACTATCTTTCTCAAAAACCCCTTTGGTGGGGGATAGATTTTTCTCCGGATAAGGATTATATATAGTGGAATAATTCCTTATGATTGTTCTTATGTTTTTTTCTATTTTTCCATCCACTTATGATGTTGGATAATGGAGTGGGCCGTTAACTCAGTCGGTAGAGTATCTGCCTTTTAAGCAGAGAGTCGCTGGTTCGAATCCAGCACGGCCCACCATAGAATGTAGTGGTAAAGCCGGGGGAAGCTTTTCTAGCTTTAAGATATTAGCGTGGTGATTGTTACTGAAGTGAGCTTGTCCTGAACGAAGTGGAGGAAGTCCAGCACGGCCTACCATTCATTTGTATCGCTTCCGAGTGGCCAATCGTTTACTGTTTTTTGGCCAATACCCGTGCTAAGATATCAACCAGTATGTCCTTTCCCTCCTCCCACGATGCCTTGAGAGCCTTCATGATCCCTTCTTTGGACCTTTTGGGATTGTCTAGCTCGGCACGCAACCCTTGAAGCATTTCCCTCGTCTTGGAACTTTCCTCCAGGGAGACGTAGTGATAGAGTAAGGAAGAGACGTACCTAACAACCTCGTCGATGGCTTGGCTCCGCAGGGATGGCTCGCTTTCCTCATGAGAGCTCTTCATGACCTCCTCTAGCGGAGGCTCGCTCTCCTCACGAGAACCCTTTATAAATTCCTCAAGGGATGGTTCACTCTCCCAATATGGGGTCTTCAAGACCTCTTCTGTGGCGGTCAAATCCTCCCCTGGTATAGTTTCAGCTGCCGATCCTTCCGATAAAGTCTTTTCCAATATGGCCCTTTCAAAGAATAGATCATCCGATGCCGGTTCTTCCGGTGGAAGTTCCTCCGGGGGAGCCTCTTTCGCAGTAGTTTTCGCTTTTGGTTTGGGAGGCCTCAAGCGCCTCAGCGCCTCGATTCCGTCTTCCAGAATCGTTTTTGCCCTGTCTAGATCGTGCACGAAAGAACCCCCCATATCCTCATATGAGGTCCCTGAACTCCCCGTGGTGCCAAATCCGGGCTCTTGAAAGGTCAACTTCTCGAATCTCCGGACGTATTCGGAGTCATCACTGAAGATACTCTCCAGGTGAGATAATGTCCTTTTCTTCCAGGTAATGAATCGAGAGTTCCGATGATTGAGATTTCTGAGATCCTTGACTCCCCCCACCTGTTCTTCCAGGAGTTTAATTTGCTCATCAATGTCCATGGTTGATTTCTGCTCCGATAACTCTCGAACTTACGTTGAACGAAAAAGCACGATACTATCTATATTAATAGCGCAAATTCTCCTCCAAGACAAACATTTTTATGCTGCGAGGAAACCAAACGCGTGTAAGGTCGAAAGTTCTCCTGCCCATTTGGCGATTGACTTCGGGGTCGTTTCTTGGTTTAATTGTGTTACCATTTTCCTTGTGCATCGCGGCATATTCATATCGTCCCCATCGTCTAGCCTGGCCAAGGACACCGGCCTTTCACGCCGGCAACACCGGTTCAAATCCGGTTGGGGACGCCAATGATTTTAAGGGGTTAGCTTCATCGGCTAACCTCTTTTCTTTATGTCGTGTCCTCATGGTGTTCCTTCGAAGGCTAGGAGGAAGCCCTAGATCAGAAACATTAAGGAGGCTCCTCTTTCCTAACTCTCGCTTTTCCGCAAAAATGCCGAAAGTCTTGTCAGAAAAAACTTGACAACAACAGTTTAATAGTATAAAAGGGTGGAAAGATTTCTTAGGAGAAAGGAGGTGAAGGTATCTAAGTTGCCATAAAAGGTTCTGAAAGGAGGGAAAGCTATGGAAGATGAAGCTGTTTCACGAAAGGGTGAAGAGAGATGGCCTATTGCGAAAGGAGATATGGGTTCCTTGGGTGTAAAGGACCTCCCCTCAATCCCCTTGGGGAGGTTGTATAAGCTGGGGCCCAGTATCATCGTGTTGGGAATTGCCCTTGGTGGTGGCGAGCTCATTATGTGGCCCAGGCTTACTGCACAATATGGAGCCGGGTTGATGTGGTTGGCCATTATAGGTGTTTCGCTGCAATGGTTTATCAATGTTGAGCTCGGCCGTTATACCATCGCGACGGGGGAATCCTTCTTTACGGGTTGTTCGAGGGCGTGGAAGGGGTTCGGTTGGTTTTGGTTTGCTTCAGCATTTATCATCTATATGTGGCCTGGGTGGGCCGCGACGGGGGCGACGGCACTAGACGTACTGTTTGGAGGAACGGGTGCCAACTGGAAATTGTGGGCTCAAGTCACGCTTGTCCTTACCCTCGTTATCCTTCTGGGTGGCCCCGTAGTCTATAATTCGGTGGAAAAGGTAACGATGTTCTTCATGGGGGCTACGGCGGTTATCCTGGTGATCTCAATAGCCCTGGTCATTACCCCTGGTGGGGTGAAGGCGATGGTGAAGGGTATCTTCTTTAACGCCGGTGGGGAATGGTGGTTGCCACCCGGAATAAACCTCTTTGCGCTGTTTGGAGCAGTTATCTATGCAGGAGCTGGCAGTCTGGGGAACCTTTCCTATACCTTCGCCGTTCAACAAAAACAGTGGGGGATGGCTTCTCATATTGGGAGGGTTACAAGCCCTCTGACGGGTAAATTGGAGCCGGTGCCAACCGCGGGAAATGTATTCGAAACTTCAGAGAAGAATATGGCTCTCTGGAAGAAATGGTACCCGGTCATGAGGAATGACGTGACGATCTACTTCTGGCTTGCCAATATTATCGGAATCGTCCTGCTTGCCCACGGTGCATTAGAGGTGCTGCATCCTGCGGGGTTGGTTCCCAAGGGGGCCCAGATAGCTGTAACCCAGGCGAATATCTTGGCTGAGAAGGCAGGGGAATTCGGAAGGGTGATATTCCTGGCCATGTCCTTCTTCATCATGTATAGCTCCCAGCTGGTGGCCTTGGATTTAGGGTCGAGAATGATATCAGAGATCGCGTATACCCATACGAGGCTACATGAGAAGTACTCCCTGAGGGCGTTATATACAATTGCCCTCCTTATCTTGCTCGTTTTTGCCAGCAGTGCTCTCCTTTTCATTCCGGCACAACCCTTCATCCTCTTTCTCATGGGGGCGGTCCTGGGAGGTTTCACGATGGCGGTCTATAGTCCTATGTTGTTGTACATAAACCTGAAGTTCCTGCCAAAGGAAATTCGTCCCAGCACCTTCATAAAAGTAGGATTGGGGATTGCTTCCGCCGTGTACATCATCTTTTCCATTGTGGTTATCCTGAACAAGGTATTCGGGGTTGGAGCCTAAGGAAAGATTGACTGAGAGATTTTCCGAGAGGGGTCTTTTCATTGACCCCTCTTTTTTTGCCAAAAACGAGAAAGGGTTGGACTTACTTCACGGAGATTCCGGGCTTTCAGGGCGGGGACGAAAATTGTAAAGGGGATGGTCATCCCTGGTAAGTCATTGAAAATAAATAGCGGACAATGTGGGGATCGAACCCACGACCTCATCTGTAGGAATTCTCTGGCAACTCATTACTACCTTTTTCCATTTTTCCTCTTCTTTACGGGCGCGTGCTTCAGGTTTCTAGATTTCTCCCACTCCGTGAGGAATTGCTTTCCTTCTCCCTCAACCTCCTGAATCTAACAAATGCCCTCACGATTACAAACAACAACCCCCCCAGAAGTAAAAGGCCAAAAAGGGCATACCTTCCTCCCGCAGAAAATAACGCCATAACTAATGAGAGGAAAATATATGCCCCTATTAACGAGGCAATGATATGGAATATCCATTTAATTTTTCTTGAAAGATCTTCCCTCAAAACTGGATATCTCCATAATTTCTCTTAGTTTTCACCCAAATTGGCAAGGGCTATCTTACGTTCGTCGAACAACTCGAGAGTCTTTTTTTCCATCCAATCAAAATAATCTCTCATTGCTCCCTCGTTTTTGACCTCAGGTATTCAATGATGGAATAGGATCCAACGAAATGGCTGTATAGACAGTGAGGACATTTGTTCATGCCTCTAAAGGCCTTACCACAATTTATACATATTTGAACGCTATTCTTGCACACGGCGCATTTCCTAAACCTCACTTTTGAATAATTAAACAATATGCCCAAAAGAATCGATGCAGATATCCATTCCATTATTTGGGAAAAATCTATATCGATAAAATATGAAAAATTTTTACATTTTATACAAATGCCTATCTCCGCACTACAGTGAATACAGACTGTGGTATCGTTGGAAACTTGATTATTACACCGTGGACATTGCATATAGTTCCCCTCATGAAGAGATTATTCCTCTCTCCCTTGCCCCCTGAGATCCCCAATCAGGAATTTCCTCTTTATGGAAATTGAGGAATGTACCCCTTCACCAGGACACCGGGTAAAATACCGTGATGATTTTATTGGGGGGGGTAAGGGTAGATCCTCATAAGGGTTTAGAAATATCCTGGTAGTTTGAAACCCTCTCGGATTAAACTGATTACTACGGCCAGGACAATTCCTAATGCCGCAATGGACAGGATAATGATGATTATTCTTCTCATTCGATAACCTCATGGTGGATTCGTATTTCCAGAATGTTATGATACATTTTTTTTATTGTCAATTGTTTTCCCATCAGAACTTTCCCCAGAATTCTCAGGCAGATTGGAATACGTTTTTCATATCAAAGGGTTACAGAAGATCAGAAGTGGAAAGATCTTTAATTGAAAAAAAATAGGGAACATTTTTTCTAAAAAGACCATACACCGCACTTCCACGGCGATAACACCGGTTCAAATCCGGTTCGCGAAACCGAATTATTTCAGGGGGTTAGCCGGTATAGTTAGCCCCCTTAGCTTTTCACTTCTCCAATAGTGTCTATTTGAAAGGGTTTTGGACGAGTTCAGGCAGGGGATCGGGTCACCACGATTTGAACTGGGGTCTTCACTCCCTCTGAACAATTTTCTATGAGGCTCCCGTTTATGTCCTCCCATATATTTCTGTCATTTCTAGGAGCCTTTCCGCCAGAGGATTCGTCAACTGTTCCGGTAAAAGTCGCCACTGCCAATTGCCCTCGGTGGTGGCAGGTCGATTCATCCGGGCCTCCCCGCCCAGACCGAGAATATCCTGTATGGAAAAGATGACTATGTTTGCGACCGACATCATTGCAAGCCTGATCAATTCCCAGTGAAGCTCCTCCACCGGCGCTTCACGCCCCAGGTAATGGAACAGTCTTCCCTTTTCACCCGGGGTCGCCTCTTCTTCAAACCACCCCCGTACGGTATTGTTGTCATGGGTTCCGGTATACAAAACACAGTTCTCCACAAGGTTATGGGGTATATACGGATTCGTGGGGAGGTCCTCCCCAAAGGCAAAGAGGAGCACCTTCATGCCCGGAAGCTCGAAGTGATGCATGATTTCCCGTACGTCCGGTGTGATGAGGCCGAGATCCTCGGCAATGATGGGCAAGAACGGAAATCTCCTCATCAGGTGATTGAGGAATTGCATCGTAGGGACTTCAACCCATTTGCCGTTGATGGCGGTATTCTCCGTTGCTGGAACTTCCCAATAGGCCACGAGCCCTCGAAAATGGTCGATTCTCAAAATATCACACAATTTGAGGTTGCGCTCCATTCGTTGGATCCACCAGGAATACGCTTCCTTCTTCAAGACATCCCACCGGTAAACTGGATTGCCCCAGCGTTGTCCGGTTTCGCTGAAGTAATCGGGAGGAACCCCGGCAACCGCACAGGGCCTTTTCTCATTGTCCAGCTTAAAGATCCCGGGATGAGTCCACACATCTGCGCTGTCGTGTTCCACGTAGATGGGAATATCTCCTATGATCTGAATACCCGCCTGATTACAGTACCTTTTCAGGGTATTCCATTGCCCGGAAAAGACATACTGCAGGAATTTCACCATCTCCACTTTCTCGTGGAGTTCCTTTTGGGCCGATTGTAGCGTTTTCGGTTGTCTGTCCCGTACCTCTTGAGGCCAATCACTCCAAACCCGTCCGTCAAAATGGGATTTCAGGGCCATGAAAAGGGCAAAATCCTCCAGCCAATGAGAATTTTCGGAGCAAAACTTTTCATATTCGTATTGAGGTCTTTTTCCCTTAAAACCTTCATGGGCCTTGTTGAAAAGCCTTTCCTTGTATGACCCGATACCCCGATAATCGACCCTTTCCATCGGAAAGTCAGGCGGAGATTTTACCTCTGCTCTTTTAAGTAAACCATCTTGGACCAGGCATTCCGGGCTTATGAGCAACGGGTTACAAGCGAAGGCGGATGTGCTGTGATAGGGGGAGTTGTAGTGTGCCGGATCTGTCGGGTTTAGCGGAAGAATCTGCCAAAGACTCTGCTTGCACTTGGAGAGGAAATCCACAAATCGGTAAGCCCATGGTCCCAAATCCCCTATGCCGTAGGGTGAGGGGAGGGACGTGACATGGAGAAGGATACCGCTTCCTCTTCTCATGATTTCTTCTCCCAAGGCTGGTTTCTATTCAACCCGGACCGATAGTTTTTCACCCAGGACCCTGAAGTGACCGACCCATTTTTGGGCTTTCTCATTCCCTCGGTCAGTCTTTTCTCGCAACTCAGGATAGATGGTCTGTAACAGATCATAGAAGGTGTTTTGTACCTTCCAAAGGTTTACCTGGAAGGGCAAAGAGTGGAGCATGCCTACAGCTTCATCCAACTTCTTCAGCAGGCCCAGTTCCGTGGGGCTGGCGGTAATGCGTTCGACCATCCCCTCGAGGCTCTTTCTGAGGGCATACTCGAGGGTCTCCTCGTCCAAGGAGATTCCTGCCGATGTCGATGCATCCAGAAAAGTATCAATGAGCTCAGGGGAGAATTCCTCTTTCTCAAAGGCCCGATGAAGATCGGCGTTCAGGACCACCTCGGCCGCCGCATAGAGGGCCTTTGGCGGAGGCGCACCCGAATCCTTGAGAAAGCGCATCAACGGGACGTTGGTCTCGTAGAGCTGTCGGTAGATGGCCTCGATATCGGCAAGGGTCGAATCCAGAATGATGTCCAGGATCTTGCGTTGCTCATCGCGAAAGAGGAACCGGAACCCGAGGGAGTAGGTGGAGGCACCGAAGTGTTTGTCCAGCAGTCGGAGGGTCTCTGGAAAATCGGCTCTGACAAAGGGGCCTGTAATCTTTTTTACCAGGGCTTGATAGGCATCTTCACCTTGGTATTCCCTCACGCCGCAGTTTAGATTGTGGTCTCCTAAGTGCATGACGCCAAAACACAGCTTGGCAGATTCTCGTGTAATCTCTGAGGTTACGGTTGCCCGTCCTATTGCAAGTTTTGACCTTCCGGCCTCGGAGCTCTGGTAATCATCTTGGTCGACCCTGTAGCAATAGATGGGCGCCTTTTCACCATATTCTTTAAAGAGGGAGCTCATGGCATAATGAGCTCCAACCTTCTCCAGATTGACCATGGAGGGTTTGACGAATTTCTTATAAATTCGGCGACCGTCACCGTGCTCGGAAATATTGCTTTTTGCCCGCTCAAGGAGTTCCAAAAAGCGAGATTCCACCGCGTCTCCAAAAACCTCCTGGGCCAACTGGAGGGCGCGACCAGCGTACTGGATGACTTGAACCGTCTCAATACCCGAGAGTTCGTCGAAAAACCATCCACAACTGGTGTACATGAGCATGGTATGTCGTTGGAGTTCCAGGAGCTTGAGCACGGTAATTTTCTCGTCTTTGTTGAGCGCCCGAACGTCATGCTGATTCAAAAAGGCCTCGGTGTTTTCCGGTGATCGATCGAGTATGACCTGGATGTAGTCGTTACGGGCCCTCCAGAGGTCCTTTAAGAATTGGCCCGCTTTTTTCTCGTATTCCGACACCAGACCGTTTCGGAGCCAATCCAGGACTTCTCGCAACACCTCTCGCCAGCTTTGATGCCAACCGGGGTTCCCTCCGGAGTTGCAGCCGCAATCGTTCCGCCATCGTTCTACTCCGTGGATGCAGCTCCATGAGGTGTTCTCGAAGATCTGAACCTCGTGATTGGGGGGATATTTCTCCAGGTATTCACCGTAATTGGTGAGGCGAGCTAGATTTTTGGACTCTATGTAGTGCAAGGCGAATGCCAGGGCCATGTCGCCGAAGCGGTGATGGTGGCCGTAGGTCTCACCGTCGGTCGCAATGTGGATGATCTGCGGCCATGTGCGCTTCTTAGAGAAGCCTTCCAGGAGGCGCTGGGCGAATGATTGTCCACTCTTCAAAAGTCCTTCGAAGGCCACTGCCCGAGAGATGGGACCATCGTAAAAGAACAGCACAATGGTCCGCCCCGAGGGGAGGTTAAGCTCATAAGCCATGGTGGGATCAATTTTTCCTCCGCTCACATCTCTCCATTTGTCGCCCTCAATGGGCCGGACTCGGCGGGCCTGGTGCGGGGCGAGAATGGTAAAGCGGATTCCGTGCTCCGCCAGGATATCGAGGGTCTCCAGGTCCACTGCTGTCTCGGGCAGCCACATCCCTTCGGATTTTCGTCGAAGCGCTGCTCGAAGTCCCGAACCCCCCAGAGAACCTGGGTATATTTGTCCCGTCGGTTGGCCAGGGGGAGGATCATGTGGTTGTAAGCCTGGGCGAGGGCCGATCCGTGGCCTGAAAACGTCTTCGTGCTCTCACGGTCAGCCTCCAGAATGGCCCCATAGACATCTGGCGCTTTTTCCTCCAGCCAGGCCAGCAGCGTCGGGCCGAAGTTGAAGCTGATCTTTGCGTAGTTGTTGACAATTCGAACGATCCGGTTCTGTTGATCCAAAATGCGGGATTTCGCGTTGGTTGCGTAGCACTCCGCCGTGATCTTTTCATTCCAATCGTGGTATGGATAAGCAGGGTCCTGAAGCTCAATCGCCTCAAACCACGGGTTCTCACGCGGTGGTTGGTAGAAATGGCCGTGAATACAGACAGAGCGGTTCATATCAATAGCTCCATTTCGCGTGACACAAGGCTAAGTGCTTCGGTTGGCAAATGCAGTGATGTATTTTGCCAAATTGAGTCTGGGAAATTGCCCACTCCATTCGGCCGGAGCCTTTCGGCAGTGAGCGACTCGACATGAGCTCGTCGACATGTCTCAAGGCCGAGCTGCTCACGCCGAAGTCCTCAGGGTCGAAGACAGTCGAGTCGCTCATCCGATGGCCAATTCCTTGGAGGTTCACTTTTCGTTATGTAGTTCTTCGTGCCTTCGTTGTCAAGCGGGATTCCAGTTTTTTTGGGAGATTGCTCAGGGAGGATTTAGATTCAATGTTTGAGACTACCTCTTTTTACTCTCTCTCTCTCTCTCTCTCTCTCTCTCTCTCTCTCTCTGAGTTCTGGGCACCGAAAGGCTCTGTGCATTGATACATTCTGGGATTTGAGGGTTGCCTGACGTTATGAGCTCTGGATAATATACGAATCATTTTGTCCATCAGGGGTTATCTTGTATGCGTTATCCTTCAGTGAAGAGCTTCTTCCCCCTTTTCATCCCCGCAAGATTCTGTTATGTTGGGTTCACTTGCTTCCAAGACGCGGCATGACATGGAGAAAATGAGAGGAGACTATCATGACAACGTTCGGGGTCTTTCTGCCCTCCGTGATCTTCGGTGTTATTCTCGCCCCGATAGCTGAGACCAATTTTCGCAGGGCACTGATGACGAGCAGCGACTACAGCCTCTTTTTTACGAGGCCCATTTCCCTCTTCTTCCTGATCCTCTGCTTCCTTTCCCTGCTCTATCCCTTCTATCAGAGATACAGGGAGAAAAAGAGAAGTTCAAATCGAGCAAAGGAATGACCTCTCCCTAACCCGTTTGCGGATATTGAGCTTAAGACGATTGTTTCCGAAGGAAATCCAATGATGAACGCCGCATTTATATCCCATCGTCCCGTGGTTATGGGGACAAACTGGATGATCACATCCGGCCATCCGCTGGCATCCCAGGCAGGGGCAGCTATTCTGGTGAAGGGGGGGAATGCCCTCGACGCTGCCATTGTGGCCAATGCCGTTTTAGGCGTTGTAAGACCCCATATGTGCGGCATCGGGGGTGATGCCTTCATCATCCTCTATGTGGCAAGCAAAAAAGAGATAAAAGTCCTCAACGCCAGCGGGAGGTCGCCGTATGGGGCGACAAGGGACTTTTTCACCAAAAAGGGTATGAGGAAAATCCCTGACAAAGGGATATTGCCTGCCACCGTTCCCGGGGCTGTAGATGGGTGGATCACCGCACTGGACGAATATGGGACGATGCCCCTGGGAATCCTGCTCCAACGGGCCATCGGATATGCCGAAAGGGGGTTTCCCGTCTATAAGGAATTGAGCGACGTCATCGGAAACGAATCCCCACTCCTGAAGAGCTGTCCGGCTTCGGCGGAAATATTCTTACCCAATGGCAAGCCGCCGAAACCGGGGGAACTGTTAGTGCAGCATGACCTTGCCGAATCGCTGAAGAAGATCGCAACGGGGGGAAGGGACACGTTTTATCGTGGAGAGATTGGACGGGCACTGGTCAAATGTTCACGGGAAAATAGTGGCCTCTTTGCCGAGAAAGACCTGGAAGATTGCCGCTCAACGTGGGTGGAACCCATCGAGACGATTTACAAGGGGTATCGAATCTGTGTAGTACCCCCGAACTCTCAGGGAATTGCTCTGTTGATGCAGGCAAATGTTGTTGAAAATTTTGACCTGGCCAAATTGGGACACAATAGCACGGATTATGCCCACCTTTTTGTTGAGACAAAGAAGCTGGTATTCGCTGATCGGGACACATATGTCTGCGACCCGGATTTTCACCCCGTTCCCGTGGAGAAGATGGTTTCGAAAGCCTACGCGAAGGAACGGGTGTCACGGATTGACCTCAACAGGGCGGCTTTGGATGTCTCCCCAACACACTTTTCCAGTACAGGAGAAGACACCATCTATTTGGCCGTGGTGGACAAAGAAGGGAATGCAGTATCCATGATCAACAGCCTCTATGAAACTTTTGGCAGTGGGACGGTGGTGGAGGGAACGGGCATTATGCTCCATAACCGGGGGAAAGACTTCTCCTTAGATCCTGCCCATGTTAACTGTATCGAACCGCATAAGCGTCCCTATCATACCTTGAGCCCCTGCATGATATTGAAGGGAGACCGTCCCTTCATGGTTCTGGGCACGCCCGGTGCCGATGGCCAAACACAGACCCTACTCCAGGTCATCGCCAATATCATCGACTTTGAGGCCGATGTTCAGGAGGCAATTGAGAGTCCCCGATGGCGAAGTAACCCCGGAAACAATCTTCGCATCGAGGGTCGCTTTCCCGCAGCAGTGGTCGAAGGGCTCAAAGCCAAGGGGCATCAAATCGAAATCCTTCCGGATTGGTCGTCAGTCTGTGGTGGCGCTCAGGGGATTATCATCAATCACAAAAAGGGAGTCCTCATGGGCGGCGCCGATCCCCGCCGACAGGCATATGTCATTGGGTGTTGAGCCCCATATACCGAACTTATTACGAGATCTGTGAAAAACTCGCTCTTTGCAGCTCAGAAATATTTTTTCGATGGCCCCAACCATCTGCCCCTTGAGACTGAGCCATTGATTCGCGACTGTTCACTTTCCTAGGGATGATTGTCGAAAAAATCTTTAATTCGCGCTCAGAGCTCTTTTTTCCAGTTATACCGGAGATCTCATGACGGATCACGGCAGAAATCAGGAGACTCTCCGAGGGACAAGCGGTAATACCCTGCTGATACGTTTCAAAACGATCCCTTGAAACAGAAAAGGGTGGAGGTTCGCTTGAGAAGAACCTTCCACCCTCAAATCATCCCGTTGGATTAACACTAGGCCGTCACAGCCTCGACGGGCACCTTGATGCCCAGTGTTGCCAGTTTTTGGTTGACGAAATTCTGGATTTTCGCTTTGTGTTCCGTTGTCAAATGGTTGAAGCGATCTTGGACTTCCAGGTATTGGGAAACGGGTTTGAGTTTCTTGGGTTCGATATTGAGCTTATACTCCCCGTTTTCGAACTCCCACATGGTCCACATTCCGGTCTGGACCGCGAGTCTTGCAATCTCGATCGTCTTATTAGCTGGAAATCCCCATCCCTTAGGGCAGGGAGCGTGGATATGCATGAATGCAGCGCCCTCAACATTTAACGCCTTCCTGACCTTGTTCATCAGATCGATGGGATATCCGATGGATGCCGTCGCGACGTACTTGACTGAAGGATGTCCACCCACAACCAACTTTGCGAGGTCCTTCGGCCAGAGTTTTTTCCCCTCTGGGACGACTGGACCTGGTGGTGTGAACGTTGTCCGGGCCCCATAAGGTGTGGTGGGAGAGACCTGGATCCCGGTGTTCGCATAGGCTTCATTGTCGTAAGCGATGAAGAGAAGATCGTGATTTCTGTACATCGCCCCCGATAGGGATTGGAGACCGATGTCAGCAGACCCACCATCACCCGCCATCACAATGACGTTGGGGAATGTCCCGTGATATTTCCCCTTCCTGATTCTCGCCTCGTAGGCCGCAGAAATTCCGGAACCAATTCCACCGCCATTGGTGATCTGGGCATGAATCCAGGGGACAGCCCAAGGCACACAGAGGTAACTCGTGTTTGCCACATACATGCACCCGGTCGGGCCCACAAAAATTGTGTCCTTTCCCGCCGCTTTTGCAACCATCCGATAGTTGATCGCAGGACCACAACCCGCGCATGTCCTGTGTCCCGGTACATAATAGTCATCCATCGGCGCTTTCGCCAGCGATCTGATTCGATCGAGTTTGGTTTTTTCTACCTTTTGAGTAGCCATTTAACTCCTCCTTGTTTATAGCTTCACTCTTTGATGTGCTTATTCCTCGAAACCTAGCCAATAGACGGGCTTTTCGATTTTTCCGGATTCGGCAATCTTGTTCAGCTTCTCGGCTATGAAGAAGAACTCATTCAACGTGATAGGCTCTCCGCCAAGTCCTCCCATAAAGGAGGCAATTAAGGGCTTTTGGGCAGCATCGTAAAGTGACGCACAAACCTCAGCCGTCAAAATTCCTCCACCCCTGGCGACACCAAAGGAACTATTCGTCTCGATGACTCCCACGGCCTTGAATTTGGAGAGGTTTTCCTGTAAGGCATCTGTGGGCCAGGGTCTGATAAACCGAATCTTCACCAGTCCGACCTTCACTCCCTTTTCTCGCAAATGCTTGATGGCATATCTTGCCGTATGCGCGTGGGCTCCGTTGATAAAGAAAGCAAAATCCGCATCATCGGTCATGAATTCCTCAACAAAGGGCACATATTTTCTGCCAAAGATTCTACCGAAGTCGTCGATGGCTTCCTCAATGACCGGCATAGCAGCCATCATCGCATTGTGTCTCATGGCCTCCAGGGCAGGCCCTTGATCGGGAAAGATTTGAGGTCCATGTCCCACGGGATTTTGAGGATCTAGGGGATGTACAGGTTGATAGGGTGGGAGGAATTCATCGACCTGGGACTGTTCAGGAATTGCAACCTCACCGGGGATGTGACTAACAAAGTAGCCATCATGACAGTTAAACTGGGGCAATCTCACCCGAGGGTCTTCCCCGATTCGGTAGTATATCAACGTGTTGTCAAAGACCTCTTGCGGCGTTTCCGCCCAGCCCATAATCCAACCCTGATCACGACAGCCCAGGGCATCGGTGTGCTCGGAACCAAAGTCCCCGGGGGGATCCAGTGTCCGGTCAGCAATGAGCATCTGAACAGGACACCGTCCTCCAGAGATGGGGGAATAGGTTTCAAAGGCATAGGTAACCCCCACTCCAGAACTACCGGTAAACGTCCGAGCTCCTGCTGCCGAGGCCCCGTGGCAGATGGATAGTTGGGCATGCTCTCCATCTGCGTGAACGAATTCTGCGTCCAACTCACCGTTTGCCACCATTTGGGAGAGTATCATCATGACCCCTGTATAGGGACGAATGGGAAAGGACGTGATGACGTCGACATCGGCCATCTTGACAGCCGTTGCGGTAGCGCCTAGACCTGTTAAGAATTTTTTGGTTCCCATTTGACTCACCTCCGAGTGTGTTTAGAAAAGCTTTTCCAACCGCACAACTCCATCTTCAAAATCCAGTTCAGGGACTCTCTCGATGGCACCGACCGGACATATATTCGCGCAGATGCCGCAGCCCTTGCAGTATTTCAACTTAATCGACATCTTTTCTTCGGCTATCTGAATGGCTTGGTCGGGACAGAAGATCCAGCAGCTCCTGCACATCGTGCATTTTTCACGATCGATGACGGGACGGAGGACCCTCCAACACCCAGTAATCATACCTTCCTGTTCACCATTGGGTGGCGGGGCCTTAACGATTCCCGCTTCAGGGAGAAGCTTTTCCTCAGGTATTTCGACTTTATAGGATTTCATCTGTACCCACTCCTTTCCTCAATTGTTAGAGTTCCTTAATGGTCACCTCGTCAAATCCTCTCTTTGCGGCTTCTGGATTGCCCACCTCAGACATTAATGAATCAATCCTCACACATCCCGATACCCTGGCCGCTGCACCGGCAAGGACGGCTCCGATCCCTATCCCAACACCAGTTGCATCCGCTGTTCCTTCGGACCCGGAAAAATCGATTACCGCCTTTGGGCAGATCTCCATCGCATCGACGCAGGCAATTTTTTTCAGGGGCTTCTTGTTAGGGATGAATTTAAGGATTTCCTCCGGACTGCGGGAAGTGTTCACGATGAGAGATCCGCCACCTTTCATTCCCCTTAAGACATCGACACCCTTTACCAAGGTGGGCTCCACCAATACAACGATTTCCGGGTTATAATTTTCGTAGAGGTATTTTTCCTCAATTTCAGAGTCGCTGATCCTGGCATATTTCCTCACGGGTACATTAACCCGATCCGGTAAATCCACATAATTATCAAAAGCCTGGATGAACTTCCCTTCTTTGGCGGCGGCAGCTGCCAGACACTGCGCTACATCTCGTGCTTCCTTATCCTGGACAACCCCTGACGCCCAGACGGTTATTTCTTGAACCTTTCCCATCTGACAATCCTCCCTTCAGAAGATAATTGTTTTTTCGATGAGTGGACGATACCACTTTTCAACCCCCCTCCCCCCTCCGTGCTCTTGATCCATGGGTTTGGGTCTCCTTACTCGAAGACATCTCCTCCTCCATGTTCCCTCACCCAACTGTTTGACCCACATTGATTCGCTCCCTTACCTGCTCCAATGCCTTTTGGAAATCCTCCATGTCAATTCGTGGGCCTTCACCAACCTGAGTGGCTCTTTCACCCGAAGAGAAATGCTTCTGCATAGCTGTCAAGCGTGCTCTCCTGCAAACGCTCTCGATGTCAGATCCTACAAATCCTTCGCTCATCCCTGCCAGTTTCCTCAAATCGCGGGTTTCCATACCCAAGTCCTTCGTATGGACTCTAAATATCTCGAGGCGTTCCTTCTCGTTGGGCACGTCAAACCTTACGACGTAGTCGAAACGGCCTGACCTCATGAGGGCAGGGTCAACTAGATCCATCCGGTTGGTTGTGGCAATTATTATCAAGTCTTTGAAATCATTTGCTTTATCGATTTCCCTCAGGAGCTGATTGACGATCCTTTGCGATACGCCTGAATCAACGGTTGCCATTCTAATCGGAGCTATTGAATCGACCTCGTCGAGTAACAAAATACACGGAGCGACCTGCTTCGCCCTTCGAAAAATCTCCTCTAGTTCCTTCTCAGACTCCCCAACCCACCGAGAGAACAGAGCCGAGCTGTAGATGCTAATGAGTGGTAATTCCAATTCACCGGCAATCGCTCTGGCCAACAGCGTCTTTCCTGTTCCAGGACTCCCGATAAAAAAGAATCCTCTTGGCAACAAACCGTTGATATCCTTTCCGTTGACTGACGGTTTCAGGCAAAAGTCGATTAAAGAAATAAGGTTTTTCTTAATCTCCTTGAGCCCCCCTACATCGGCCAATCTAATCCCATGCCTTTCAGGCAGGAACTCTCTCAGAGCACTGGGCTCTGTCTCTCTGTAAGCAGTCAAGAAATCCTGATTATTGACATGCAGTTCCAGCTGATCTGCCTTTGAGAGGTCTTCACCACGACTGCGCATTTGGGAAAGGATTCGACGGAGGGCCACCATGCCTGCTTCTTTAACGAGGGCCGCGAGATCTGCCCCCACGAAACCGTGGGTGAGTTCGGCCAATTTCCCGAGGTCCAAATCTGGATGGAGGGACATCGGCCGGGTATGAATTCTCAGGATCTCCAACCTTGCGAACCTATTCGGCGGATTAATCGTAATCTCCCGATCGAAACGCCCGGGCCTTCTCAACGCTGGGTCCAACAGGTTCGGAGCGTTAGTCGCCCCGATTACTACAACCTTCCCTCGGGTCACCAAACCATCCATGAGAACCAATAACTGAGCCACGACGCGTTTTTCGACATTTCCAATAGCCTCTGTCCGTTTGGGCACAATAGCATCGATTTCATCAATAAAGATGATGCTCGGCGCGTTTGCATTGGCCTCATCAAAAAACTGCCTCAGCCTGGCTTCGCTTTCCCCGTAAAACTTGTGCATAATTTCCGGGCCGTTCACATGGATGAAGTGAGCTTTAACCTCACTGGCAATCGCCCTAGCGATCAGTGTTTTGCCCGTACCAGAGGAGCCGACGAGAAGGAGGCCTTTCGGAGCTTCCATTCCCAGTTTTTTGAAAAGTCCTGGGTACTTCATCGGGAATTCAATGACTTCTCTGATTTTTTGAAGCTCGGCATCCAACCCGCCTATATCTTCATAAGACACCCTGGAGGTTCTTTCCCCGGAGATGTCTGGCTGCTTCACCTTTACCAGGGTGTTTGGAGTGATCTCAACCGCCCCTTGCGGGGCTGTCCCCTCAATCGTAAAGTATTGACGGCCGAAGCCAAAGATGGGAACTTCCAATTTGTTCCCCACGGTCACAGGCAATCCAGCGAGTATCGTTGCCAGTTGCTGCGACTCATCTTCCTGTGGAAGGGGTCTGGTAATGTCAATGGGAGAAATAAGTAGGGTCTCCGCAAGGTGGGAATCCGTTTTCCCAATCTCAACGAAATCATCCAGGCCAACGCCGGCGTTTTCCCGCGTGATTCCGTCTATCTGAATTATTTTCCTATCCGGATGGGATTCGGCCAAGGGCATTACCTTGGCCACGGTTTTGTTTGAACCAATAATCTCAACGATGTCACCTACCGCAAGGCCCAGCTCTCCCATATCCTCCGCCCGGATCCTCGCAAGCCCCTTCCCCACGTCATCGACCAGGGCTTCGTGGACAACGAGGGTTTTCCCTTTGGATATGGACTTTGGTTTCATCTCGTCAATCATCTTCGGCACTAAACCATGAAGAGAAAACAGCCGACCAATTTCAGGGTAACCGGATTAGCTTGTTCGCCCAACCCTGAGAGCTTCTCGTTCGATGTTTCTCAGATGACTCGACATGGCCTTCTTGGCAAGGGTTGGGTTCCCCTTTTCTATTGCCAGGAGAATTTCTGCGTGCCCCTCGACCGATTTTTGAGGCCGATCGCCCTCCTGGAGAAACTCTTCCCTCGTTTGATTAATCAGTGCTGCCAATGTGTTATAGAGTTTTAGGAGAACCTGACTTTTAGCCATCTTTGCTAAGGACAAGTGGAACGAATAGTCTATTTCGGTAACGAGCCCTCGGCTTGCCATTTTTTTTCTCTGACGGCTCAGAATTTTTTTCAGTTCTAAAACCTCATCGGCTTTGGCCCTTTCGGCAGCGAGGTAAGCGAGATGCGGTTCGAACATCTTTCGTACTGCAAAGATTTCCAGCAGGCTTTCCCTGCCTCCAACCACAACCGTTGCCAGGGGTTCCACCAAATTTTCAACAGAACCCGTTTCCACATAGGTTCCATCGCCAACATGTGTCTTTACTAACCCGGCTGCTTCCAGGACTCGGATTGCCTCGCGCACCGAAGCCCTGGAAACCTTAAAAGCCTGTGCTAAATCCCTTTCAGGAGGCAATTTGTCTCCAGCCTTGAGACTTCCCTTTCTGATCAGCCGACGGATTTGTCTAACGATATCTTCAAATATCTTTTCTTTTTTGACTTCTTGTAGTAAACGGTACATAGCCAAGCCTTACTATATTGGGTCCGAAAGGAAATCGGGATAGAGGTTGGGCTGTCATACCAATTATCCAACTTTTTGAATCCTTTGTCAAGCTATTTTATACTCTCGTCTAGGACATGAAGCAATATATGTCTAAAATGAATAGGCCGGGGATATAGGGGGATCGTTTATTGGCATAAGATGATGATTTTTTCCCTTGTAAAAAGTATCAGTTTTTAATACCATGAGCCGGCTTACTGCCAATTATCCCCTTTTCGCGCAA
>Ga0209636_10000565_pt1 | contig 36584 bp, 33 predicted proteins | sample DeeMarSWOR152_54_FD_187464 | JGI IMG/M metagenome (GOLD analysis project Ga0209636, IMG submission 187464) | Marine sediment microbial communities from White Oak River estuary, North Carolina - WOR-1-52-54 (SPAdes) (version 2) | ecosystem: Environmental > Aquatic > Marine > Intertidal zone >... | reverse complement strand
CTTTTTTGATCTCAGAGTAAATGTTAGATTTAAGAAGGTAAGCAGTGACGTCGGATAGGTTTGACGGCGGAACCTTCGGTTTATAAACAATTGTTTCCACGTCGTGGAGTCCTTCGGCTATTCGTTTACCCACAATAACTCCATACATGGTCGGGTCTTTCACTCTTGTGGCAAGGAAAGCCGCATCGGCTTTTCGTTCATTGAAAATTCTGACGAGTCTCTTTAGATGGCTGTTTTTCTCTGTTGACAGAACTAAGTCGTCTCCCATATGAAGTATAAAGGGCTGGTTACCCGTGAAGTCTTTGACTCTGCGAACAGCGTCACCGGTGCCCCAAGGTTTAGGCTGGTTTATGAACACTAGGGTGGAGTCGTTTACCTTTTCGTGGAACTGATGCAGCTCTTCTGCTTGCACAGGCTTGTTGACTTTCTTGAGGTATCCTATGAAGTCTTGGTCTGGCGTGAAGTGGTTTTTCACGGCTCTTCTAACTTTGCTCGCCACCACGAAACAGAACTTTCTAAAGCCAACGTCGTAAAGCTGCTCAAAGACAAGCTGCAAAACAGGCTTCAAGCATGGCTCTCCGTTTCTCCCGAGGGCAAATATGGGGAGCAACACCTTTGGCGTCTCTTTGGTTGCAGGCAATAGTCTAGTTCCCAGGCCCGCTGTTAGAATCACCGCTTTCATCACTGCAACCTCTGGCTTTAACCTAGTTGTGACTGAACATAGAATTTAGGTTTAACGGACGGCTCGTTGTAGAGATACTCCTATATGGTTCAGCCAAGCTTTATTGAACACGGAAAAGTTGGCGACCGTCCTAAAGAAAGTAGGTTCAGTAGATGTCTCTAGTGCAGAAGCAGGTGGTGGAAGCGCTGATGAAGCCTGAAATTTACGACGAAGAACCAGGTCACATTGAGATGATCCAGACTCATATCTCGTTTATTTTTTTGACCAGAAACTTTGTCTACAAGGTGAAGAAGGCTGTTGACCTTGGATTCTTAGACTTCACAACCCTCGAAAAGAGACGTTTCTTCTGCGAGAAAGAGTTGGAACTCAACAAACGGCTATGCGAGGACATGTACCTCGAGGTGGTTCCGATCAACAAACTACACGATATAAAGATGAGAGGCAAAGGAGAAGCCATTGAATACGCTGTGAAGATGAAAAGGATGCCTGAAGAAAAGATGATGAACAGGCTCCTCGAAGAGAACAAAGTGGACCAGAAGCTCATTGATACAATAGCAGATATCGTCGCGGATTTCCATTCCAAGGCAGAAACAAATAGGAAGATAAGCGAGTTCGGCTCCTTGACGATCATAGAAACCAACTGGAACGAGAATTTCAAGCAAACTGAAGAGTTTGTCGACGAAACCATTTCCATGAAGAACTTCCAACTGATCCGTGAAAGCATCTACGCGTTCATGAAGAGAAATGCATCCCTTTTTGAAAAAAGGGTGGCGGCGAGTCGAGTCAGAGACTGCCACGGAGACATGCATTCTGGCAACATTTTTGTTGCAGATCGACTCTACATTTTCGACGCGATAGAATTCAACGAAAGATTTCGATACTCCGACGTCGCGTCCGACATTGCCTTCCTAGCCATGGACTTAGATTTCAAAGGACGAAGCGATCTATCCACCTTCTTCGTTAAAAGATATGTCAGATATTCGGGAGACCAAAAGTTGACGAAAATTCTTCCCTTCTACAAGTGCTACCGAGCCTACGTGCGAGGAAAAGTCACCAGTTTCAAACTTAAAGACCCTAGCCTAGGTAGTGAAGAAAAAAGTGAAGCAATGAAAGAAGCAAAGGCATACTTCAAACTAGCCTCCACCTATGCCAAAATTCTCTAATCAACTCAAAAAATATGCGCCCAATAGAAGACCTTAAAAGGCTTTCACATAATTCAGTAAACAACGCGTAGAGGTGAGAAAATGAGCAAGAAGGCTATATCAACCATGGCAGTTGTAGGAATCGTTTTAGCCATAGTGATAGTTGCAGCAGTTGCAGTGTATTTTGTCACTAGACCTGGAGAAAAACTTCCGGGAGAGTTTGAAATCAGCGCTTTGACGGTATCACCTTCCTCCGTTACATGGGGGGACACTGTCACTATTTCAGTGGATGTTCAAAATACTGGAGAAAACGAGGTCACTGGAAACGTAACCATTGTTCTAAACGGCGCGGTTGAGTCGACGAAAACTGAGACATTAGCAGCGAACGAAACAAAGACAGTGACTTTTACTGTTTCAAAAGGCACAGGAACACATACTGTGACTGTTCAAGGGACAACACTCACAAGCACCTTCACTGTTGAGGCAGTGGCTAAGGTTGGCCTTATCATAGCCACCGGTGGCTTGGGAGACAAATCCTTCAATGACATCTCGTATGCAGGTGTAAAGAGGGCTGAAGAGGAATTGGGAATAGAATTCGATTACGTGGAGCCAGCGGCCATAGCAGAGTACGAAGGCTACCAAAGGGATTTCGCGAAAACTGGTGACTATGAAATCATCATTTGCGTAGGTTTCGATCAAGCAGACGCGTTAACCATAGTTGCGGAGGAGTATCCTGATCAGAGTTTCGCCCTTGTGGATATGATTGTAGATAAGCCCAATGTGGCTTCTCTTCTCTTCAAAGCTAACGAAGGCTCCTTCCTAGTAGGAGCAGCGGCTGGAATGAAGACTGAGACGGATAAGGTTGGTTTCGTTGGAGGCATGGACATACCTCTGATTCAAGACTTCTTTGTAGGATACGAGGCGGGCGCAGAATGGGCAAATCCTAATGTAACAGTGCTCGAACCCGTCTTCGTCGGAGAATGGGCCAATCCAACAAAGGGGAAAGAATTGGCAATTTCACTGGTCGATCTGGGAGCTGACGCCATATTTGTTGCAGCTGGAAAGAGCGGATTAGGCTCTTTAGAGGCGGCGAATGAAACGGGAGTCATAGGCTTTGGTGTGGATGCGTGTCAATGCCACCTGTATCCAGAAATAGTAGCTAGCATGACCAAGAGAGTCGATATTGCAGTGTTTGAGATGATTGAGGATGCCATAGAAGGAACGTTCGAAGGCGGGATCTATAGTGGAGGCTTGGAGGAAGGATGGGTGGGATGCTGCAGGCTGCCCGAAGAAGAAGAATTCTGGGAGACCGTATGGGCTCCGTTCGAGTTCTCACACACAACGCTGGCAACTGAAGTTTTAGACAAAATCGAAGAGGCAAGGGATGATATCGTAGCTGGGGAGATCACGGTACCCAGTGCTTTCTAGGAGAAAAGTTAAATCCCCTCCCCCATCTCCCTTTTTGAATACCAATGACTTCTGCCGTCGAAATGCGTAGCATTACAAAAACCTTCCCCGGTGTTACAGCCAACGATAAGATAGATTTCACTGTGGAAAAGGCGGAAATTCACGGCTTACTCGGCGAAAATGGAGCAGGCAAAACGGTATTGATGCGCATTCTTTACGGGTTGTATCGGCCTGACGAGGGACAAATTTTCGTGAATGAACAAGAGGTAGAAATGGACAGTCCATCCAAAGCAATAAAACTGGGAATAGGAATGGTTCATCAACACTTCATGATCGTTCCAAGTCTCACCGTCGCGGAGAACATAATCTTGGGAAAAGAGCTAACGAAGAACAAAGTATTATTGGACATGAATAGAACATTACAAGATGTCAAAGATTTTTGTGAGCGTTACAAATTAGAAGTAGACTTGAAGGCCCCAGTATATACTCTACCCGTTGGCGTACAGCAAAGGGTTGAAATCCTCAAGGCATTGTATAGGGGAGCGGATATCCTCATTTTAGATGAACCGACATCAGTGCTTGTTCCCCAAGAGGTGGAAGAACTGTTCAAAGCAATTCGAGCCTTGAAAGAGCAGGGCAAGACTGTCATCTTTATATCCCACAAGCTGAGGGAGGTCTTGGCAATCTGCGATAGAATAACGGTTCTAAGAAGGGGCAAAGTGGCCGGAACAGTCAAAACAGATGAGACCGACATGGACAAACTCGCTAAAATGATGGTGGGCAGAAAAATTGCTTTTGCATTCAAAAAGAAACAAGTAAGAACAACTGAAGTCGTTTTAAAGGTTGAAAATCTAAAGGCCATCGACGATAGGGGTCTACCCGCACTAAAGGGAGTTACTTTTGAAGTTTGTACATTCGAAATCTTAGGGATAGCAGGTGTCGAAGGGAATGGTCAGACTGAATTGGCTGAAGTTCTGACTGGCTTAAGGAAAGCCAACGAAGGAAAGATACTTGTAGACAACACTGACATAACAAGAGCGTCCCCAGGCGAAAGGATAAGACTGGGAATTTCCCACGTGCCGGAAGATAGACACAAAAGAGGCTTGATACCAGACTTTTCAGTCATGGAGAACCTAATCCTCGGAAGCCACAATAAGCCCCCGTTTACAATAGGCCGAATCAGGCTTAACTTCAAAGAAGCCGCAAACTATGCAAAAAGGCTGATCAGCGATTTCTCTATAAAAACGCCAAACAAAGACACCCCCGTGCAACATTTGTCAGGCGGAACCCAGCAAAGAGTGGTTGTAGCAAGAGAGTTCAGTAGGAAACCGAAGCTGATCATAGCCTCTCAACCCACTCGAGGGTTAGACGTCGGCGCAACCGAATACGTCCGCAAGAAACTTGTGGAGATGCGCGATCAAGGGTGCGCGATTCTGCTGATTTCTGCGGATCTTGATGAAATATGGGCCTTGAGCGACAGAATAGCGGTGATATACGAAGGCCAGATAGTGACTACAAAAGACCCTAAGAAAACTAGCGAGGGAGAACTTGGGCTTCTGATGGCAGGTGGCAAACATGGTTGAAGAAATTCGAGAATTAAATGCAGAAGCCAAGGAATTGCTTCGTACATTTTTGGCTAGAGCGAAGCTGGAGCTACAAAAAATACTACCCCAAACAATCGCAATCCTTACAGCATTTTTGGCAGGGGCAATAGTGCTCCTAGCGACCGGCTACTCTCCTATAGAGGCCTACGGTGCACTGATTATTGGAGCTTTTGGTGATATCTTCGGCATCGGACAAACATTCACGCAGGCAACGCCAATAATTTTTACGGCACTGGCATTTCTATTTGCTTTCAAGTGTGGCCTTTTTAACATAGGAGCTGAAGGCCAACTATTAGTCGGAGCATTTGCTGCCGCGCTCGTTGGAATATCTTTTGACGGATTGCCGCCTTTCGTTCATATACCCATGGCATTACTAGCCGGGGCCCTAGCTGGCGGGGTATGGGGTTTCATTCCAGCGATCTTAAAAGCAAAGCTTGGCGCACATGAGGTCATCACAACCATGATGTTAAGCTATGTCGCATTCTACGTGACCGCGTACATGGTTAATTACCCATTCAAGGCACCAGGCTGGGTGCCGCAAACCCCAAGAGTTGCATCATCTGCTCAACTTCCAAGGATTCTGCAACCTACGCAACTCTCTGTGTCAATCTTCCTAGCAGCTATCTTGGTTGGATTCACTCATTACGTGCTTCATAAGACCACGTTTGGTTACGAGGTGAGGGCTACAGGACTAAGCCCCACTGCTGCTGAAAGCGGTGGCATAAGCGTAAAGAAGGAGATGATTCTGGCGTTGGCCATCAGCGGGGCCATGGCGGGATTAGGAGGAGCAGGAGAAGTAATGGGCGTCCACAGACGCTTCATACAGGGCTTTTCTCCAGGCTACGGATGGGATGGGCTAGCGGTGGCCTTAGTAGGAGGACTGAACCCTGTAGGCGTACTACTCGCAGCTGTGTTGCTTGGAGCTCTAAGGAGCGGTGGCATGACGATGACTAGAGTCACGGGGGTACCCCTCGATATTGTAATTGTTCTTCAAGCATTGGTTATTTTATTCGTAGCAGCACCGATGTTGATTAGATATCTTCTGAAGAGAGGTGGGTTCAAATGGTGGAGCTCTTAGACATAATCACCGTTGGATTATTTGCTGCAACCCTGAGAATGGCGACCCCCATAGCTTTTGCGTCGCTTGGCGGAATTTTTTCAGAGAGGGTAGGTATCATCAACATAGGATTGGAAGGCATGATGTTAACTAGCGCTTTTACGGGAGTAGCAGTAAGCTATTTCAGCGGCAATCCGTGGCTTGGGGTGTTAGCGGCTGTCCTTGTGGGTGGATTGCTAGGCCTCCTCCATGCGCTTTTGACTATAAAGTTTGTTGGCAACCAGATCGTGAGTGGGACAGGTATAAACATCTTCGCTCTGGGTTTCACAGCCTACATGAGCCAAATAATTTGGGGATCAAGAGGTGCATCCGAGAGTGTTCAAGGACTTAAAGTGGTATCGATTCCGTTATTGAAGGACATACCAATCATCGGAGATATTATTGGGGCCCACACGCCTCTCGTTTATCTGATGTTAATTACAACCGTGCTTTCGTATGTTGTTTTGTTCAAGACCCCCATCGGACTGAGAATAAGAGCTGTGGGGGAACATCCCGCTGCTGCAGACACCGCTGGGATAGACGTTTACAAAACAAAGTACTTATGCGTCATGGTGAGTGGAATGCTAGCAGGGTTAGGTGGAGCGTTTTTATCCCTAGGCCACCTAAGCCTTTTTGCTTTAGGGATGACTGGAGGGCGTGGCTTCATAGCTCTGGCGGCAATGATTTTCGGTAAGTGGAGACCATTCGGCGCCTTTGGAGCCAGTGTCCTGTTTGGCTTCGCAGACGCGCTACAGATGAGACTTCAAGCGTTAGGATTACTTCCGCCGCAGATCATCTTAGCTATCCCTTACATACTCACAGTAGCCGTCTTGGCTGGCGTAGTTAGAAAAGCTATTCCTCCGAGCGATTATAAGCCCTATATAAAAGAGTGACCACCTTCATTAAGCGCGCGCATTTACGTTATCTATGTGTCTACGAAATAGAATTGGATGAGATTTGAGGGGGAGGAAGCAAGCTGCCAGCTCATAGGCTCGTATTCGTTGGACATGTCTCCGTCGACAGAATCGAGAATATCAACGGCACTAGGGTTCAGCCAGGGGGAGCCGCATTATACGCTGCAATGGCAGCTAGAACACTGTCAAGGAATGTTGCACTAATCTCGGCTGTCGGAAAGGACTATGACTATCCCGACGCCTTGAACCTTTTAGGTTCTAAAGACGTGAAGACGTATGATATGCCCTCCACAAAGTTTCACATCAAATACAATGAGCGCTGGGAAGCCCGATACCTCAAAACCATCCATGGCGCCGGCTCCAAAATAACTTCCAGAACAATTTCGGCAAGATGGCTTGAATCCAAGAGCATTTTCCACATATCGCCTATGAGACCCGCCAAGGTCGCTAAGATCCTCGACAAACTAAGGAGCCTTTCTCCAGAAACCAAAGTCTCGATCATGGCGTGGATGGACTATATCAAGGAAGGACGTAGAAGCAGAGAAACACTGAAAGCTCTTGCTTCGAAAGCCGACTTCTTCATCCTAAACGATTCTGAAGCCAAAGCTCTGACACAGACTAACTCCATTTCGTCAGCCCTCAGACTTCTCAAAGCCAAGATGCTGATCGTTACTTTAGGAAGCCTCGGAGCCATAATAAGCGGAGAGAACATGGGAATGCAGATGATTCCCGCTTTGAACATTCCACCCGAAAAAATTGTTGACACAACAGGCGCTGGAGACGTGTGGTGCGGAGCGTTTCTAGCCACGCACAACTTGACCGAGGACTTGACAAAATCTGTAAGCGTTGCATCCATAATCTCTAGCATAAAATGTTCAGACTGGGGCTTCAACAGTCTTGTAAATCTGCGGTTCGAAGAACCAAACGACGTAATAGAGTTCGTCATGGGACTGAAAGATGGAGGGCTTCAAAAGAGAATATCAGACTACGTGAACGAATAGACATCATGCACGCATAAACAAGCTAATACTCAAAACGCGCGCGAAAATCTCCAATTCTTCTGAAAAGATTCTTCAGTCAGAAAAAGTTCATTCATAGTTGAATTGCTCAGCCACGTATTCGGGAACTGTCACTGTTCCCATAAGGATCGGCTTTTGATGGCAATCGCTTCCCCCAGTCATGATTAATCCACGCTTTCTAGCAAATCTTGTATAGTGATTTGTTGTTGGCGCGTCATTTCTGGAGTGCCAACACTCAACGCCATCAACGTATTCTAAAATCGACTCTTCAATAATCTCGGTCTGTTCCTCCAACGATTCGGTCAGTTCCCTAAGTGAGGTTCCGTGAGGATCGTTGGGATGGGCTAAGACTACTATTCCTCCTGCATCTCTCACCAGCCTCGACGCCTCTTCAACATGAAGAGGATATTTGGGAACATTGCATTTCACAAGATACTTATCAAAAGCCTCCTGTTTCGTTCTAACGATCCCCTTGGTTACCAGATAATCAGCTATGTGAGGCCTCCCCAACACTCCGTCAACAGAGGCTCGAATCCTCCTCCAATCATCCTTCGTTAGCTTTTCAATTTCTTCTTTTTCAAATTCCGCGTTGATCTTGTCCAAAATCCTTGCAGCTCTTTCCTCCCGATATTTGCCTATCTCTTGAACCTTCTTGTTCAACTCTTCATTCGTTGTGTCAAAGCTGTAGCCTAGGAAGTCTAGTGAAATAGATTTGCCTTCACGATATCTAGGGTGCGAGAACGTCACGTTTAATTCAACCCCAGAAACATAATGGATTCCCTTCTCTCTAGTCAAAGCTATGGCCTGTTCTTGACAACCAATCGAGTCGTGATCGGTAATCGACATCAGCTCAATATTTCTGATCTTCGCTTCTCTAACAAGCTCTTCCACAGTCAAGTTTCCGTCAGAACAATCTTTGGAATGAATATGCAAATCTATTTTCATGTTGAAACGAGGTCCAATTACCTTTTTTCCATCCCAATTATATACCAATTCTCAGGGGAATCGTACTCCGTGTCGACCGCTAAGTGCACCATTTTTAGTCGAGGATACCTCCGTTTCAAGTCACCCAAGTCAACAGGTTCGAACCTCTTCTTGTTGTTAAGGTAAGCCTGCCTAGTCAAGGCGTTAGACTCGTAGTTCTGTCTGGTTCTTCTCAAAATTCTCGCAATTGACACGTCTTCAGAACAGCTGGTTTGAAGGATAACAAAAGTCAAGTTGTATCTCGCAGCAATCTCAGCGGCGCGTCTCCGCAGTTCCTGCGTGACAAAGGTTGCATCCAAAATTACGCCTTCATTTTTCTCCGCAAGATCCTCTGCCCGTCGAAACATCTCATGGTAAACCAGCTCCCTTTTGCTCATATTCGAAGCAACCTTTTCATCAAAGACATCTTCATTCTTAAGAACTTCCAGCCGGATCAAATCGGTTCGAAGGATAGGATACCCTTTAATCTTCGAGATCTCCTCCGAAGTCTCTGTTTTCCAAGTTCCCGGAAGTCCACATGTAATTAGAAGAGTGCCCGGCTCCAATACAGTGTTAACAAACTCGGCGAACGGTTCTCTCAACTAGACACAACCTTGTCTCCCTATAATTAAGTTGAGAAAAACAAGATTAAACCTTTGCCTCTAAGAAAAACTGTTGCGCGCGCGTTATACCTTAAATATTAGTTGACAACTTTCCTACAATAAATGAATAGAAAAGAGACGAGAATTTTAGGAAGCTTGCTTATCTTCTTAGGTTTGTTTACTCTGTTTCATCACCTATTTATCAGTGGAAGATTCTTCGATTGGAAGGATATTCTTCACCACGAATTTCTTGAAGCAATTCTCTTCACAGCAGGACTGATACTTATTCTAGTTTCTCGCCCCGCCAAAGAATAGCCCTTGAATTTTATTCCGCGCGCGCACAGAAATCTTATATTTCCTTCTTTTGATTGTTGGCTAGCAAGCAGAAAGTTATCCTAAACAATGTAGAAAAGAGAGTGTTTGTATGATTAAAGATCCAGCAACCTTTTACTCTAGAAACGCTCTCAACATGAAGCGTTCGGAAATAAGAGAAGCTCTCAAACTGACCCGGAGACCCGACATCATTTCTTTTGCCGGTGGCCTTCCCGATCCGAAGACTTTTCCAGTCAAAGATCTGGAAGACATTTCATGCCATCTTTTGCGGGACAAAGGGGCTATCGCCCTGCAATATGGGCCCACCGAGGGAGAAGCTCCATTGCGGGAGGAGATTGCCAAATGGATGCGTCGCGAAAAAGCTACAATTAAGCCAGAGAACATCCTTATAACCAGTGGGTCACAGCAGGGCCTAGACATTGTTTCCAAAGTATTCTTGGATCCTAATGACATTGTGGTAGTGGAGCTACCGACTTACATCGGGGGTTTGCAGGCTTTTACCGGTTACAGAGCCAAGATGATGGGCGTGCCACAGGATGATAAGGGGATGAGGATGGATCTACTAGAAAAACTGCTTGCAAAACTGGCAAGGAGAAATAAGAAACCAAAATTCATCTATGTGGTGCCAGATTTCCAGAATCCTTCCGGAGTCACTATGTCCTTAGAAAGGCGCAAGAGACTTCTCGAAAAGGCGTATCAATATGAGGTTCCGATTCTAGAAGACAGTCCTTATCGAGATCTACTCTTCACAGGGGAAACCGTTCCGGCCATCTACAGCTTAGACACTCAAAACCAAGTCATAGTATTGGGCACCTTCTCCAAACTACTGTGCCCTGGTCTAAGGCTGGCTTGGATAATGGCTCCTGCCGAGTGGATGGATCGAATGGTGGTAGTCAAGCAAAGCATGGACCTGTGCTCTCCCACGTATACGCAGCTTATGGTTGCTGAATACCTGAGGCGTGGACTGTTGCCAAGGCAAATTGAGAATGTCCGCAAGCTCTATGGCAGGAAACTGGAGGTTATGCTAGAGGCTCTGAGAAAGCACATGCCTGAAGGCGTAAAATGGTCCAAACCGAAAGGAGGACTATTCTTATGGATCGAATTACCAAAGAAAATGAGTGCCAGCAGACTATTTCCCAAAGCTATTGAGAATAAAGTGGCCTACGTTGCCGGCTCAGCCTTTCACTGCAATGGACAAGGACAGAATACCCTGAGAATCAATTTCTCGTTCCCGTCAGAACAACAGATAGTTGAAGGAATTCAGCGACTAGCCAAAATGCTAGTAGAGAACATGTAGTACGCGCAATGGTTCAGTCTATTCATGTCTTTACCCAACCAGCATCAACTTTTGCGGCAATGTCTCTTGCAACCAATTCACTCATTGTCTCTATGATTTCTTGTTCCGGCAAGTCGATCTTGAATCTTTTTCTCAAGTTTTCCTTGATTTCTTTGATAGACCGACTACTGTTATCAAGTATTTTAGACACAATGTTGCACATGTCTTCAACATAATTCCAAGGCCAGATAACCCAAATCCAATCGATTTTCTTGCTGTAATAATCTGGAATAAATTTTGAAGTCTTAATGTGGAATATTGTTGCTGTTCTTATTTCTTCAGGGTTAAGTTTTTTCACGAACTCTTTTGCGATCATTATACTCTCTCCAGTATCTGTGATATCGTCAACAATCAGGACTTTCTTTCCAGATAGGTCAGCGTTAATAGGATACCTCAAATGTGCCTTTCCATCTTTGGCAGCAGTTATCCCCCAATGGTCAACTTTTACTGAGACCAAATCTTTGATTATCATTAAATCACAGATGATTCTGGCGGGTACAAACCCTCCTCTTGAAAGAGCAATTACTATGTCAGGTTGATATCTGTCTTTCTTGACTTTCTTCGCGACTTCGCTGATATTTTCGTATATTTCCTCCCACGAAGGAAGCCAGCAATCAAATTTCTCCATGAGCCTGCATATCTGGAATTCCATTAAATAATATTTCCATCCGCATGCGCGCGCCTATTGTCAAACATTGTTTTCATTTGAGCGCAACTTTTGCAGGGACGCTCAAACTGAAGCATCTCTCAAAGCTTTGGCACATAGGCAAGCTCTGTGGCTTGGTACTATTTTGATCGCTCTAGAGATCAGTTTTTTGAAGTTCTCGATGTTTCTCTTCATAGTTTCCATTACTTCCCTGGCTGAAACGCTTTTCTCAGCCCAGACATCGTAATCAGTTATCATGGCAACGCAAGCATAGCATAATTCAGCTTCTCTTGCAAGAACACACTCAGGATACAGCGTCATTCCTATTATGTCAGCCCCCCAATCACGGAAAAGCTTTGATTCCGACTTTGTGGAGAATCGCGGTCCTTCTACGCAAACGTAGGTTCCTTCACTGTGCACTGCGACTCCGATGGTTTTTCCAGTCTTTATCAAGGCTTTGCGCAGTTCAGGACAGAAAGGGTCAGCCACTGATATATGATAAACTTTTCCTCCTTGATAGAAAGTATCTGCTCTTTTTTTCGTTCTATCTATGAACTGATCGGGAATGACAAAATCTCCTGGGTTGTAATCTTCCCTCAAGCTGCCCACCGCAGATGCTGCAATTATCCTTTTTGCACCAACTTCTTTGAGCGCCCATATATTTGCCCGGTAGTCTACTTTATGAGGTGGAATTGTGTGATTTTTTCCATGCCTGGGAAGAAACGCGATTTTTCTTCGATCATGAAAGGAAATCGTGATTAGATCAGACGGTTCTCCGAATGGGGTATACACCTTTACATTCTTTTCTTCCATGAACATAGAAGGATCATATATACCGGTGCCACCTATTATTCCAATTTCTAAATCTTCTTCTGCCATTCATGGATCACCCTTGAATTACTAGACTGACAACAGTACCTTTTTTAGCTTTTGTAGGATTGCCGATTAAGATCTAGTTACCACACGTATACACATACTTTAGCGCGCGCATTTTATCTTTGAATAGAAAATTGACGCAGATCGATCAAAGGTAGAAGAGCTTTTTTTCTTTCTTCAAGAACAAGCATCGTGTAAGTGTCTATAATGTCCTTCGAAGCATAGAGTTTCAACAATAAAAAATTATATTCTGAGACGTCTTCCACCATGGCAATGGCCAGCAATCCATAATCTTCGCCGGTTCTGTAAAGATCTGTGATTTCATTCATTGGGCCCAAAAAATTACGCGCTACATGGTCGTAAGAAGCTGGATTCACCTTAATTCTAACAATGAGCTTTGTTGTGATCCCTAGCTTCACCGGATCAACCATGATAGTGTATCTTAGAATAACGCCTCCACTCTCAAGTCTCATTAATCTCTTGAAAACAGCTGGTTGAGACATCTTAATTCCAAGGTTGTGCAGTACCCTGCTAATTTGCGTCGTCGAAAGCGGCCGCGGAGCTTTGACATACTTGGTTTGATTCAACAGAATCTCCAGGATGTTGAGATCGACATTATCTAAACCAGGATTTCCTGTCTCCTTTTCAAACGGAACACCCGACTCTTTGAAAGTATGGATAACATTTACAACGTGATATTTCTTAAAAAAGCTCCTTGACATGGCCTCATCGATTCTTTTCAGCACTCGACCAAAATGCTCTTCGCTGATTATCCTGAATCTTCCCAAGAGTGAATATTCGCCCGTTATTCCATCTATACTATCACATGACCTCATCTCGCCCAGCAATTCTCCTAGCCATGGTTCATGCGGATTGGTTTTTAGCTCAAAGAATACGGTTCTTTTGAGTCCAACCACAGCTGGATTCACAACGATCGTTGATCCAAGAATCACCTGATTTCTGAACAGTTTTCCTATTCTGGCTTTCACTGCAAAACGTGAGAGCCCTAACATTTCACCGGCGCTGGTAAGAGATACCTTACCATTATTCTGAAGCATTTCCAAAATTGCCACATCATAACGATCTAACGGCATGTGAGGATCTCCAGTTGGAATAAAATGTAGCTCCAAGTGTAATATTTCGCTCATACTATAAAAAACAGTGAAAATATATAAATATTCCGTGCTATACAGATTCCGCCTAGTAAATGGTGGAAGGTATGACCAACTTTAAAGTGAAAGATGTGTTACTAGCCAAACAGGGAATGTTGTCGATAGAATGGGCTTCAAGGCACATGCCAGTTCTCAATCAAATTAGACGCCAATTTGAGAAAAAAAAGCCTCTAGCCCATATTACGATAGGTGCGTGTCTGCACGTGACTAAAGAAACTGCGGTGCTTGCAGAAGCGCTTGCTGCTGGAGGAGCAGACGTTGCCCTGTGCGGGTCCAATCCGTTGTCAACTCAGGACGAGGTGGCGGCGGCACTAGCTGAAAAAGGAATCGGCGTCTATGCTTGGAGAGGTGAAACAACCGAAGAATACTATTGGTGCGTTGACCAGGTGATTGACCACAAGCCCATGATCACTTTGGACGATGGAGCTGACCTGGTCAGCACGATTCACATGAAACGAACCGAAGCATTAGACGGTGTGAAAGGAGGCACCGAAGAAACGACGACGGGCGTGATGAGGTTGCGAGCCATGGAAAAAGATGGGGCCCTCAAATATCCTATCATAGCCGTAAATGATGCTTACACCAAGTACCTGTTCGACAACCGTTACGGCACTGGACAGAGCACCTTAGATGGGATTATGCGAGCCACCAACGTTCTGTTTGCCGGAAAAAACTTCGTAGTGTGCGGCTACGGATGGTGTGGTCGAGGACTCGCCCGAAGGGCCAAAGGCATGGGTGCAAGCGTGATCGTCACTGAGATTGATCCGGTGAGGGCGCTGGAAGCGGTTATGGACGGTTTCCACGTAATGCCCATGAACAAAGCCTCACCAATAGGAGATGTTTTCGTAACGACCACCGGAGACATCCACGTGATCCGAAAAGAACACATGCTCGAAATGAAGGATGGTGCCATAATTGCCAACAGCGGACACTTTAACGTGGAGATTAACATACCTGACCTCGACAGCTTGTCATCTTCGAAGAGAACGATTCGACCTAACTTAGAAGAATACTGTCTTCGAGACGGAAGGAAACTCTACCTCTTGGCTCAGGGAAGACTTGTGAACCTCGCTGCGGCTGAAGGACATCCGTCAGAGGTCATGGACATGTCCTTCGCAAACCAAGCTCTGTGCGTTGAACATTTGGTGAAAAAAGAGAAAATTGAGCCAAAAGTCTACAGCGTGCCCAAAGAGATTGACGGTCTCGTGGCAAGTCTCAAGTTGACGGCCATGAACGTGGAGATCGATGAACTCACAGAAGAGCAAAAAAAGTACATGGCCACTTGGGCAGCGGGAACTGTTTGATTGCGCACACGCGTTCGAAAAGGACGACAAACTTTATAATAGCATATTGCCTAAACATGGCTACATTGTAGTGGTGATGAAGATGGTTAGTAAAGACCAAGCTATTGGCGGGCTGATTTTCTTGGTTTGCGTAGTTGTTGCGATTGGATACATAGTTATAATGTTCGGCTATGACCTCATAGTTAAACCACTGCTCCCCTTACCAGAAAGTTGGACTATGCGTGGTGTTCAATTTTGGCTGGTCGCTATTCCTGTACTCGTAGCGTTTGTTGCTGTGTTAGCCATTGGAGCCTGGATTGGCTGGACCATGGCGACAACACCGCCCCCAAAGCCGATTGAAGACTTCGAAGTCGAGGAAAAAGAAGAAGAAAAAAAGCCAGAAACTAAGGAAGAAGGGAAAACGAAAAAAGAGTAAGGAAAAAGAGGAAACCCTCTTCTCTTCTTTTTGTTTCAGTATTCGGGGGCTCCTATGACTGAAGCCAAAGGTCTCGTTTTCTGTGGAGGAACCGGCGTAAGGCTTAGACCCATCACGTATTATTTTCAGAAAACAATGCTGCCCATAGGATCTGGACAAAAGCCCCTCTTGGAATACGTGATTCGGCTCCTGAAGTTTCACGGTGTTAGAGATCTAGTTCTCCTAGTAGATTACAAGGCCGAGCAAATCCAGAACTATTTCGACAACGGCTCCAGGTTCAACGTGAAAATATCTTACATGCACGACGATCCGAAGCTGAAGGGAACCGCAGGTTCTCTGCTAAATGCCTACAGACATGAATTAGTGAACCCAAACGACACGCTGCTCATGTACTACGGGGACATCCTCACAAACATGAACATCAAGAACTTGCTGCATCGTCACCAGAGCCGACAGGCATGGGCAACAGTTGCCCTAGCTTCGGGCTTCACAGTCAGAGTGGGCTTAGCAGACATCGAAGAGAATGGCAAGATTCGGGGGTTTGTGGAAAAACCGACGTTGGAAAAACCCGTAAGCATAGGAATACTGGTTCTCAAGGGAGAAGCCCTTGACGAAATGGATCAATTAAAGATGACCCGGCGTGGACTCGATTTAATGGGAAACGTAATTCCACATCTTATAAAACAGGGCAAGCTGGTCTACAGCTACATCACCGACGCGTTTTGGTATGACATCGGCAGCACCGAAGCCTACGAGAAACTGAACCACAAACTTGTTGATGAAATGTTTTCCAGTATCTTCTAACCAAACTCAGGCAGATTCGGTTCACAAAAACGAAAGCTTTCAAGCAAAAGGCATAACAAATCTAAAGAGCTTCCGAATACTACAGGCTCTCTTGCCGGGAAGACGTCTGGGCAGTTGTTCATTAAACCCTGTTGGAATGACAAACATGTCAAGTTCCAGTTTGACCCTTCCGTACGTTGTAGAGGATAAGGACAGAAAAAAAGCCTTCACACGAGACATGGAAGCAGCAGCGGTTCTATGTCTAGCTGAATCGAAACGGAAAAAGCCAGGAATCCTAGGCGCTCCACCGGAGAAACTTTCCTTAATCTCCAAACTGCATTATCCCCTGTGGGCGGTTCCTTGGGAAAACGAATGCATAGTCATAGATGGACTGTCCATACTCTCTCACACAATCAAATATATGAAAACGCCAGATGTAAACCTCTTCGTCGAAGACCTCAAGAGAACCAGAAGCGCTCGAGAGCTTTTTCGACGCGCATTGAAAAACCACACAAAAACCTTTGAAGATTTCGCCGAAACTACCCAAGTCTTCATGGAATCCATCGTGGCAAACAAAGAGATTCTGCCTACAATCTTGTGGTACATTACGCGAGAATCCACCGTGAGAAATGACTTGACAGAACCTGTCATATCGACCCCGTTGAACATCGATGAGGAAGCAGTAATGGAGAGGGCTGAAAACCTGGTTAGAAGCTGGAGAACGATTCAGTCGGAAATAGCGGGCTTACATTATGCCATCCACATTCTGGAAGACGAGACTGAATTTCATGAACAGAAAATTGCTGATGAAATTGAACAAATATCGGAAACGTTTGAAGACAAGATTTCTCGCCTCAAACTTCAGGTCGAGGAAAGAGTAAACCAACTCACGGCGGAGTTGGATGCCAAGATCCAAAGCATTTTCAAGATCTCCGAGAAAGAACTGAAAGCTGCAGTTGAAGAAAGAACCAAGAATGAGAAAAAACTGGAGAAGCTGGAGAGAGACGAACGCGTTTATCAAAAAAGAAAACAGATTCGCAAAAGCAAACGAGATGAAGCAGGCGTAACCTACTGGAACCACAAGATAAAGGTGTGCAAAAACAAGATTTCCGAAGTAAAGGGAAAAATCAAAGTTCTCTCGCAATTTATCGAACGCACCCGCAAACAAGGCGAACTCAGCGCGAAAAAGTTGGAAGAAAGCTATAACGATATGTTCGTTCACGAAAGAAAGAGGATATCTGATTTGGAAGCCCTCCGAGACTCCCAACTTGAAAAGATGAAGAAAGAAGTCGACGAACTAGAATCTGAGACGTCAGCAATAACCGAACATATCGAACGCCTAATAGACCAAAAGAAACTACATGCGTCTCATCTCAAAGAAACAACGATTCCGTGGAAGCCTGAAGGCGTTACTCTGATAACTATGTCGTTCTACGTTTTTCGATATGAAACCACTGAAAAGTCCAGATATCATGCGCATCCGCCCGTGATTGCTATGGGCTACGAGGGAATCATAAAAAAGATCCAGAAAACCATCTGGAGCTTTAGCCTCGAATCCCGGATCAAACTTCTGCTGAGTCCAAGATCACGTGGACTAGAAGAAATGTTCACCTCAATCTTCGCCGACAGATTGCGAGACGACGAGACTCTAGAAAAGGTCGTCTATAAGATGTGTACATCAAACAATCTCCTCCACTCTAAAGACTTCAGGGAAACGTTGACTAGAGGAATGGGAGAGCTCAAAGCAGAGGGATGGATAAGCCGAGAAGAGCAGAAGACCATTTTGAAAGCCTATGTTCACTAAGTGTCAATCCTGTTTCTAATGACAAAATCTGGACACAATTTCTTGCTCCCATTTCCAACTCGAACGGTCCATTTTCTCCTCCAAAAGCTATTTAAAAATAGTAGAGAAATGGTAGCCGTAGTGTACTCCGGATTTCACCAAGGGGAACAACATGGTTTTTGAAGACAAGCTGCTGGAACGCAAACTCTTGTTGAAGCGAGCTATTCCGCGAATCGAGCTCTTTGACATAGGCAAAGAACTGAACATTCCTTACTTTGTCTCTTTCACGAATGGATGGGAAATCGATGAGGACGAAGCGGCAATTAAGATTGCATCCAATATAAACGACAGCCAGCTGCAGGAAATCTTTGATCAACATTCGCCTCGCAAGTGGACGGTGTTCAGAGGCGTCCACTATACGTTCCAAAACGGTGAGCTGCGCCTTGATGGATCGGGAAGAATGATCCAAACCAGTGTTAATCAGGTGAAGAAGAAATTCGGAGAAAACTGTGTTGCCGTTCTGAAAAGTTTGGTGAAAGCCGGAAGAGGCTGCAGCTTAAGCGAGATTGAAGAAAACTTGAAGCCTGGCGTCGATCCAATCCCAATTCTAGCTGAACTCGAAAAATTGAACGTTATTGTCACTTCGTACAAAGGTGGGCAGTATCAAGAGTGGGAGATACCTGAGGAGATCTCCCCAATAGTTCAGATGGAGCTAAGAATCGCAGGGCCTCCGAAAATAGCTGTGACGCCAGCTATCGGAGTGAAAGAAGTGGACTACATCTCTGAAGAACGGCAAATAATCAAAAGCATGGACAAAGAGCTAGACGAATACTTGAACGCCCTGGTAACGCAACGTCTAGGCGCAACTATCAAGTTTGGAAAGACCTTCTCACTAGCTTCTCTCGCAAGCTACCTTCAAGAACTCTTTGGGCCTCTTCTATACTTTGACAGCTTGCTCAGCATCACTCAACAGTATGGATTGGCCGACGCGGAGATTATTCATGAACGTGGAAAGACGGGAATGCGGACCGGATGGAACCTCTCCCTGTTCGGAGAGCCAGGAACAGGAAAAAGCTTCTCTACTCGAGACATGATCTTGGGAAAGCTGGATGCCAATGTCTTTCCACATGGGATTCCTGGACGCAACCGCTACACTGGGGGAATGACTCCAGCGCGTTTCATCAGGATCGGTCAAGCCTACGAAAAACGAACCTTCAACTTCATCATTCCAGAGTTCAACGACTGGTTTAAGTATAAAGGTATGGTGGAACCGTTGAAACTAGCGATGGAGCAGGGAGCAATCAAGTATGAACTGCATCGTGAAGTTGTTGGACCTTACCGTTTCAACTCGTATTTCAGCGCGACCTACAACGTGTTGACCTACGGGAGGGGGTACGAAGTGACGGTTCAAGATCCCAACTTCAATGCTATTGAGGACCGAATGCTCTGTCGCCTACACACATTGACAAAACAACGCTACGTGGAGATTGCACAGAGTCAGATGAGACTCGCGTTCGGCGAGATTGACATCGAAAAGGGAGCCAGTCAGGTGCGAGATCATCTAACCCTCGTCTACGCCATAGAAACTGAACATCCATCGGTCAAAGGGCAATTTCCCTATAAGCCCGTCATGATCACTCCTCAAGCATACGATCTGATCGAGAAGGCTAGGAGAGCAATTTTAGAGCAGATCCCTCACGAGTCTGTAAGGTTTTCGACGCGCTTGGAAGATCGAGCTATTCGATTTGCCTGTGCCGCTTCTCTTCTCAACTATTTCGGTTCGGATATGGACTACCTACCTGTCAGTGAAGAAGCACTCAAATATGCGGTGCAACTCTACGTTGAGGAAGCCTCTGTCAGGTCATGCGAAGAGTTCAAGCCTGAAGCGGTTTTGCAGAAACTTGCTTGACACGTTCTCCACATCAACTTCTTAATCTGCGCGTGGGATCTTTGGGTTTGCAAAAACCTTGCTCCCTGTAGCCTCAGCTAAAAGGATAGGTGAGAGAACCCTCTCAGCATGGTGGTGGGCACAATTTTCTTCGCTGTTGTGAGAAACGCTTTAATTTCGCCCTCTGAGAAGAGTTTCGAATTCTTGAATTTTGGATTGACCATTTCCACGTCGTCTTTGAAGTCTTGCATAGCGTATTTTCGGCACCCTCTTATTCGCTTGCATATGTCCTCGATGTGCATGCATGCATGCGTGGAGGCTGGGGACAACGGTAGTTCTAAACTCGTATCCAACCTCGTCTTCTAATAGTAGCTCTATAGTTTTTTCGATTTTTTCCAGCAGGTTTTCTGTGTTGACGCCACACGCCCTGAAATATTTTTTTCAGTTAAAGGGGCTTTAATGTCCATGGCTATGTAGTCCGCGAGTTTCGCGGTGATCAGTTCCTCTGTCAAATGCATGCATGGTATGGTTGGCAACTTTTCCGGATGAAGAACTAGATTGGTATTGTAACAGAACGGACAGCGCATGTTGCAGCCTGCCAAAAAGATGACCATAGATATCTTTTTGTCTCAATCTACTAAGCTGACGTCGATGAAGCCTTTGATTTCCATCAGATGGCGCCGAGTGAAGTTTGATTAACCTCTTATTTCTTGTTTGTGCTGTGCGCGGAGGCGTACATGGCGTAAGCAAAGTTTAGAGGCACTGCGCCTCGGCCTTCAAGGCTTTTTTCAGGGTTTTTATGGCACAGTATTCGGAGCACATGGAACACGTGTTTGGGCTTCTCAGCTTGATCCTGTCCCGGATCTCCATGGCTTTTTTCGAATCTAGAGCTAGGTCTACCTGTTTTTTCCAATCGAGATTAGCTCTGGCTTGAGCCATAGCCCAGTCTCGGGAAGACGCCTTGGAGCCACGCTTCGCGATGTCAACAGCTTGGGCCGCTATTTTCGTGGCTATTACTCCTTCCTTAACGTCGTCTATCGTGGGTAGCCCCAAGTGTTCCGAAGGAGTCAAGTAGCAGAGAAAGTCCGCTCCAGCAAGTCCGGCGACGGCTCCTCCAATAGCTCCGACGATGTGGTCATATCCAGGTGCTATTTCGGTGACAACAGGGCCTAGAACGTAGAACGGAGCACCTTTACACACGGATTTCTCTAGCTGAACGTTGGATTCTATCTGATTCAGCGGCAGGTGGCCTGGTCCCTCAACTATGACTTGAACATCGGCGGCTCTGGCTCTCTCCACGAGTTCACCTAGGACATAGAGTTCCTGAACTTGCGGCCAATCCGTGGCGTCGAAGATGCTTCCTGGTCTTAGGCCGTCGCCTAGGCTTAAGGCGAAATCGTATTCCCTCGCAATATCCAAGAGGTGATCATAGCTGGCGTACAACGGATTTTCCCTGTTGTGGTGGAGAATCCAAGCGGCGAGAAATGTGCCGCCTCGACTGACAATTCCAGTGAGACGGGGGTGTCTAGCTACTCGCCTGACAATATGTTGGGTTACCCCACAGTGGACGGTCATGAAGTCAACGCCATCCTTGGCGTGTTTTTCTATTGTCTTGAATATGTCGTCCTCGGTCATGTGGACGATCGCTCTCCTCTGCTGAATGGTTTCAATGGCTGCTTGGTATATAGGAACGGTTCCAATCGGCACTTTCACAGCTTTCAGTACGGTTCGTCGTATCTCGTCGAGGTTACCACCTGTGCTGAGGTCCATAATGGTGTCCGTGCCGTACTCAACTGCAACTCGCGCTTTTTCAAGTTCCAGGTTTAGATCGCACATGTCAAGGGAAGTACCAATGTTGGTGTTTACCTTTGTACGTAGTCCCTGTCCAATTCCCACTGGATGAGCCTTCTCGTGATGCACATTGCGGGTGATGATCACGCGTCCGTTGGCTACCCGTCGGCAGATATTTTCAGGTGTTTCGTCCTCGTTTTTGGCGACGTGTCGCATCTCCTTGGTTATCTGCCCGAGTTTTGCGGCTTTCATTTGGGTCAACTTGATTCATCCTTCGTCATGAGTGGAAAAGACGGGTTGTAAAAAGCATTTTGTTTTTAATGGCAATGCTGATTGTGTTCTCTTTATTATGGTTTAATAAAGCTTTTATATGGAATAATTGTGATGAATATTCCTATTGTCGGTCGGCGGTAACGTATGGAGCCTAGTAAGAAGCCTTTAAACGTGTTGACGAAACAGCTGAATGCTCATCTTTCGGTGACCCTGAAGAACGGAGTTGAATATAGAGGCAGAATGGTTCGCTGCGACGGCTACATGAACATTCTCTTAGAAGGCGCCTCTGAACACGTGAACGACCATCTTGCCGCAAAATACGGCAGCATCTTGGTTCGCGGGAACAACATTCTGTACATCACAATTGAAGTTCCACACTGAAGGAAGCTAGGTTGCTGCCTTTACGTGTGCTAAGGCTTCCCTAAGCGTAATTTTGGTCTTGAACTTTCTTTTGAAGAACTGCACGATGTTCTTAACGTCTCTCTTGAGGAGCTGCTCCGCGTTAGGGTGGTCTTTCATTACGTACTGGGGCCAATCAATGATGAGAACATGCCCGTCTGGCTGGATGATGACGTTGAACTCGCTGAGATCAGCATGCACGACTTCTGCTTTGAGATAAGTTTTCTTCAAGTTCAACAGGATCTCGTTGAGCACGTTTTCAGGTTCACGGATCTGAATGTAATCAACAAGCTCGGAGCCTTCAATCATGCCCATTACCACAACATGTCGGTTTTGTTGAATGGGTTTGGGGACGGAAACGCCGTGGGAATAGACCAGTTTCAGTGCCTCGAACTCTTGCTGAGCGGCTAGTCGAGACTGGTACAGCCAGCTGATGTGTTGGCGTTCAGCGATGTAACCTCTTTTGCGTCTGGTTTGACGGAAACTTGTTCTGCCTAGTCGGTGAAACTTCATGGCAACTTGCTGGCGCTCCGGCGTCAGTGCATCATAGACGTCGGCCTCCTTTCCCACACCCAAGGGTTTGCCGAAGGCTTCCAGCACATCCGCCTTCACAAGGGCATTGATTGCCAAGCAGTCATAGCCAGCGACGTTAAGCTGGTAGCCGGTGTAGGATCCAAGCCAGCGCCTGATTAGGCGAAGCTTGCGTAGTCGGGGGAGGCGATACGCTACCTCTCGTTCGGTGAGGTTGGCGAACTTGGGGATTACGTCTTCGGGAACATGTTTGTGGTGGCTCATTCCCAGCTCGATGGCTAGCAATACTCGGAAGTCTTCTGGCTCGAGGTTACGAAATGATTGAACCGCCAAGTCGGCTGCTGACATGTCAAGACAAGTAAACCCGAACAGAGCCATTTAAGCGGTTTGATGCAGGTGCATAAACGTTGCGTAGGCGCTACAATAGGTGTTTATACAACGCCACAAGCCTTGTCAGAGTTTCACAATTTGGAGAGTTATGATCGATCTCTCAACCATTTTCCCTATGTCGAGTGCCTCCTCTGCCTCAGCTACGTCATGAGGTTTCGCCATGGTCACAGGTTTTCTTGGGACCGCTGCGCATCCCTTCACCCTCTGGATTGAAGCCTTGTAGGTGCCGATTCTGCGTGCAATCTGTTCTGTCTCGGCCTTGTCAAACCCCAGCAACGGACGGTGTATCGGATACTTGGTTGCAGCCGAGTTCAGCAACCTTAGGTTTCGCAGCGTCTGACTAGCCTGCTCCCCGATGGCTTCCCCAGTAGCTATTCCCTCCGCCCTAACCAGGCCGGCGACCTTCTCGGCGATGCGATACATCATACGCTTGCAGATGATGCATGTTAAACGTTCAAACCGCCTCTGTTCCTTAAACTCTGCAAGGTTTGGACCGTGTGACACCATGTAGACCTTCCGTGGAAATCCTATTGACCAGTCAAACAGCGCCTCAGCCACGTTTGTCGCTCGTTCGGTTGTGGCTTCATCTGTATACGGTGTGTTATCGAAATAGAGGGGTACAACAGGGCAACCTCTCTTCATCACTAGCCAGCATGCCACTGAAGAGTCCACTCCTCCACTCAAGAGGCCTACGACTTTGGGTTGGGTGCCCAACGGCAACCCACCGGCTCCTCTCACTGATACAGGATACACAAACGCCTGATCATTTCTTACCTCCACACCTAACGTCGTATCTGGATTCTTCAAGTTCACCTTCAAACGCCGCCCGGGGAAAGCGTCTAACACGTGGCTTCCCACTTCCTTGCAGACATCAGTACTTGAGTAGGGGTGATTTCCCACTCTTCTACATCTGACCGCGAAGCTGGTTTTCTGACGAAGCGTCAAGCCCGCTAGAAACACGGTTTTGTCGATTATGTTTTCAAATTTGGAGGTAGTTTCTAGGGCAGGAGAAAGGGAGGAGATGCCGAACACCCTAGCAAGCTTTGTGGAACTCTCTGTCGTCAACGAAGTCTTTAGAAAAAGTCTTCCATACTTTCGAATAATCTTGCGGTAGGATATCTCGTAATGTTTCAGAGCAGTCTTGATGTTTTTCAGCAGACGTCGCTCATATGCATTCCGTGTCCACGCTCCTTTGATGCCTAATTCTCCTCCGTACCTCACGATCACGGAGTCAAGATCTGTAGGCTCAAATTTTTCCCAGTTGGTTTGGAGAGTTTGCATAGAGATTCCGGAGGAAGAATTTTTGATCTGTATTTGGGCGTTGCATCACAAAAAAAGCTTGTGCTACTTTGAAACTTCAAGGCACAGGTCGCAGGCTTCGGGAACGGAGATAAAGCCTTTGTGCAGGTCGCATACAATGTCCCTGCTCCTAAGATCCTTACACAATTCGCAGAACTTCAACATTGCGTCAAAGGGTGAAAACTTCTCGGTAGCGATGCCAAACGCTACTTCTTTGGCAATGGATTGAACCGTAGGCATGGCTTCCAGTTCACTCATCCTCTTGTCTCCGCGCTTCGAATAAAGGTAATGGCTTATGGCTGCTTGAGTTGTTCCCAGCTTCTCAGCCGCAGCCACCTGAGAAAGACCGTATTTTTCGACAAGCGTCTTCGCTATCAGAGCGCGAAAGGCAGGGAGGACGAGCTTTACAACGAGCTCACATGGAGGTCGCATGCGTGTTTCACACGTTTGTATAACAACGTTATACCTTATAAACCACTCCCTGTTGGTATATTGCAAAGACGAACCGCATCGAAGACAGGATGACAGATCAGAGGAAAAATATATCACAGCGTCACATCGCTTATTTGACTTGCCGGGGTGGCCGAGCGGCTTAGGCAAGCGGCTGCAGACCGCTGTACGGGGGTTCAAATCCCTCCCCCGGCTCCACGTTTTCTCTTGCATGCAGACGTGCACCGCAGAGTTGAAGTCACTAGGCATTGCGCGCGCCTCTCTATCCATTTAGCGCACCAATACACTCCACCGTGACGGTTTGTTCATCTGTTGTTACCCATGGGGAGGTTGACGTGTCGTATGCTCTAACGGTGAAGTTGGAATATCCTGGGGAGGAATATGAGCCCGAATGAAAATCTAACGTGGTCCACGTCACACTTTCATCGTCTGCTAAATCTCCTTCCCAATGGTCATATTCCACTGAACCAACGAGAATACTGGAGCGTACGTGACCTGCTGCGCCATTATTCCATAGTCTTATTTTGAAATACCCTGTTTCTCGACCTGCTGTTCGGCAATCCCAGAGACCATTTTCTCCTTCTGCATACAGATGGTAGGTTCCGCTAGTCGCTGGGTTTGAACTGTTGTTTATGAAATTAATGGTTAATATTACTACTTCATGCCATTTCTCTTCGGGAGCATTCTGTAGAAACACGGATCGGGCCATAAAATATCCTAGAACCCCGCCAACTAGTACGGTGAGAAACAATGCAGCAATTCTTATCCGGGTCGTCTTTTCCATATGCTGAACCCAGCGTGACGATAACCGAGACATACAGTGTTTGCGTCAAACGACTTACGCGCACTTTCTAGGCGCGTTCAATTCCTCCGAGCGCCCATACGAGGGTGAGGAAGACGACTAGGCATATCGTTACATCCAAATTTATGAATGCCCCTACGCTAAGGTATTGCGAAATCTTGAAAACGTCATAGGCGAACCACAGAAGAAACCACACTATCGCACTGGTGACAATCGCATACAACAAACCGGAAACGTTGATTCTGACCATTGCCCTCTCACTCTGTCCTCAATGTCTGCTATCCTGAAGTAATAAGCCTTAAGGAGAGACCGTCCATAAATCGCATGAATAAACCGGGCTCATCCAATTGATCGCTGCCTAATCGACAAGGTAATCCCCCATCAAATCTTTTATTGTTGAAAGTAGTCACAAATGCTAGAAAGATGAGGCGCTATGACAGAAAAAGCGGTTGAGCAAACTTTTGCAGCGTTATTCGCTCTAACGGACTTGAGACAGATCTTCAGAGAGACCAAACCTGCGTACGAGTTCGACTCCGAACAAAAGCGACGAATTATGCAGATTATTGAGAACGTAAGACTTTGTTTGGAAACAATTGAAAAGGAGATAACAAAATGAAACGCATCATGGACGAGATTGAAGTTAGGGTACGCGAGGAGCTTTTCATAAACATCAACCCAATTCAGTCTGGAGGCAGACTTACTCCAGAAGCCATGAAAGCCCTAATCGCCTATGGCGACGGCTACTCCACCTGCGACTGGTGCAAAAAACCATTCAGACTCGACAAGATTCAACGGCCGCCGATAGACGATTTCCACGCTGAATTAGCAAGGTTCTTGGGAATGGATCAGGTGAGGGTTATTCCAGGGGCAAGGAGAGGCTTCCAGGCAGTGGTTAACTCGCTAGTTGAACAGGGCGATTCCGTTATTGTCTCTTCATTAGCGCATTACACCGAGTTCTTGGCTGTTGAAGCCGCCGGGGGATTGGTTAAAGAGGTCCCTCTAACCACGAACAACGTTGTCACAGCCGAGAATACTGCGCAAAAAATCGAGGAAGTGAAGAAGGAAACAGGAGCCCTTCCCAAACTAATCATGATAGACCATTACGATTACATGCTTGGAAACGAACATGACGTTTGCCAAATCGCAAAGGTGGCAAGGGACTATGAAATTCCCTTTCTATACAACGGCGCCTACACTATAGGAGTTATGCCAGTAAACGGAAAGGAGATCGGCGCAGATTTCCTTGTGGGCTCTGGGCACAAGAGCTTTGCCTCCCCAGCTCCTTCCGGAATCTTAGCAACGACCAAAATGTGGGCGGACAAAGTGTTCAGAACAACTCAGATGGCCGGCGACGTGACGGAACGAAGATTCGGGATCAAGGAAGTAGAAATGCTGGGATGTACTCTAATGGGAGCTAACTTGATCGCGATGATGGCGAGTTTTCCCGCTGTGCAGGAGCGGGTTAAACACTGGAATGAAGAAATTAAGAAAATCAACTATTTCGCTGAGGAATTTCTGAGAATAGATGGAAACAAGGTTCTAAGCGAAATGCCGAGGAAACACTGCCTGACCAAGGTTGACACAACTGGAAGTTTTAACAAGATTGCGCAAACCCACAAGAGACGAGGTTTCTTCTTCAGCGATGAATTAAAAGCGAAACGCATAGTCGGAGGGTTTGTAGGTGCTACTAGGGCTTGGAAGCTTAACACCTACGGGCTCACATGGGATCAAGTAAAATATTTGGCTCAGGCACTTCACGACATCGCGAGAAAATACGGGATAAACGTGGCATAAGCCTTCGAGTGGTTTTACTTCAGCTTCCCAAGACTTCTCGTACACAATTTGCACAGAATATGGCGGAAGTGCCAGCGCACGACGATGAAGCGACCACACCTCCTACAAACGCTACTCGCCACGCTTTCACTGCGTATGCTGCAACCCTTCAACGGATTTCCGTTAATATGAGCCTTTAATGTTTCAACCGATGTCTATGGGTACGACCTTGCGAGCTTTTTCACCGAGAATTTTTCTTGCCACCAACTGCGCCACCTTGGCTCCACTCAGAAGCATTCCTCCGAATATGGGGCCCATTCTCGGAGTCTGATGCAACGCTGCAGCAGCCATTCCCGCGACATACAGACCCGGGCAAACTTCTCCAGTGTTTTCAACTGTCAACTTTTCAGCCTGAGAAGCCCACATGGACTTTTCTCCGGGAACAACCAAGTTGAGTTCAGGGATTTTTCTGGAAGCGACGGTCAGAACCTCGGCGTCGTGACCTGTACAGTCTACAACTGCCTTCGCTTCTAATCCCAAAGGATCCAGGTGAAGCTTGGACTTGATGACCGATGCCCACTGGACGACAACTCCTGTGACTCTGAGCGGAGAATCTCTGTAGATCAGATCGTCTACTATGACTCCGAAGATGACCTTGGCACCAGCGTCTATTGTTGCTGAAGCCAAATGGGCGATCATGGCTGCCGTGTCTGCGACGTACACGTCTTTCTCCAAGAGTGCTAGCTCGCAGCCGGTCTCTTTCAGAATCTTGTCAGCTGGTGCCTGTACCACTAACTTGTGGAACTGCATGCCTCCTCCACCAATGCCTCCTCCAAAGGATAGCTTCCTCTCAAACACCACCGTCTCTAGACCTGTTTTTGCCAAGTACATGGCGGCGGCGAGGCCGGAGGGACCTGCCCCAACTACAATCGCGTCTGTTTTTGCTAGGTTAATCCAGTCTTCGGCTGCTTTTCGGATGATCGCTTTGGTAATAGTTGACTCTTCTACGCCTTTCATCTGAAAGCCCTCAATCTTGTTCACTTTTCTGTTAGAGATTAGTTATATAAGCGGCTTGGTAATGTGTTTTGCTAAGGTCAATTTCTATGTACTAGGTGATTTTCAGGATCTACTTCTGTTTTCTAGACAACATCACCCTTTCAGGCGTCATGCAAACGTATTCAACACTTGAGTCCAAAAGGGTTTCTGGTTTTTTCCAACTTTTCTGCGACGGTGGAATGATATGTGTTGCTTTCGCGCGCGCGATTGCTGAAATTTTTGAACGGCTAAATCTCACCTACCCCTTTCCCCCTACCCTTTTCGACAGAAGAAAGCCAAGTGAGTTCATTAGAAGTTGCCAGCATCGTCTTTGAAGAGATTGGCCGAAGAATGCGTGAAGCAATGTGCGTATGGAGTTCAAAACAATAGGCAGGACCACTAGTTCAGAGAAGGCTTCACCCCGAGTTTGTCGATGATCTTGTTGTACATCTGCAGAGCAGATTCTTCGTCCTGCACGTTCTTTATCAGCATTCGTCCACTATTGAAGAGGCTAACCTCGACACCACCATTATACTGAAACACGATTACAAGCGATGATTTCACGAGTATTCTGAAGTGACGCTTAATCGTCTCGTAGATTTCATTAAGCTTTACGTTCATAGGTCGAGGTGGGTTGACGTTGGCGACGTGGCGGCCGCACAGCCACACCAGTCTTTCCCCCTTTTCAACAGGCTTGACCTCCTTGACCTGACACACTGGACAGTCAATCCTCTTGTAGATTTCAATGATTGCGAAGTACATGTCCCTGAAATCGCAGACCATAAGTTTGCCTTTGAGGGGATTCCCCATTCCAGCCAGCAATTTTATTGTCTCAATAGCCTGCATCGATCCAATAATGCCAGCTGTTGCACCCAGCACTCCTCGGACTTCACAGGTTGGCAGTTGACTATCGTCGAGACCTGGCAACACACATTCCAAGCAGGGCGTTTCTGGAGAGGCAAACACGGAGATGTTTCCCTCGATCCCTATGGCTGCTCCGAAAACGTAGGGAATCCCGTATTTCACGCAGGCGCGGTTCAGCAGGTAACGTGTTCGCATGTTGTCCAGTCCGTCAACCACGCAGTCCACCCCGCGAACAATTCCGTCAACATTACCTTCGTGAACGTTTTCTGGGACTGCTTCCATCTCTACGTCAGGGTTTACCTGTTTAATTCTCTGCTCAGCAACCTCAACTTTGGGATATCGAAGGTTATCTATGCTATACAGCATCTGTCGATGCAAGTTGTGTAACTCTACTGTGTCTTGATCTACCACACGCAGATAACCAACGCCAGCTAGGGCTAGATAAAGCGTTGAGGCGCTGCCGAGCCCGCCGAGCCCTACCACTGCCACCTTAGAATGTCTCAGCTTTTGCTGACCTGACACACCCAGCTCCGCAAGCACGGTCTGCCGGATATAAAACTCGTCAGGGCTAAAGGAGGGATGAGTCACTACGGCTCACCAGCTAAACAATGAATACCCACTATTACATTAAATGTTATGGTTTCCACGACTTCTATTTTACCACTTATGTTACTCCATGGTACAATAAATAAGTCCAAAAAGAGGTTAAATCGAAAATGCGGAATAGAAAGGCGTGTGCGCGCTAGGCTCTATTTGTCAACCAATCTTCTTGGTGTAAGTTAATTCTTTGTAGACGATCTTGAACCCCAACTTCTTGTATAGTTCGATTGCTTTGGTTGGGTTTGCGTCGTCAACACCAAGTTCGACATCAGTCATTCCATTGGACTTCAGGAATTCCATGGCTTGTTGCATAAGTGCGGTTCCAATGCCTTTTCTTCGATTCGGCTTTAGCACTCCAATGGAGAGTAACCAGCCACGTTTTATCCCTTTATCTTCAATGAATTTGCTGTCGATTCCAGCTTCTACGTATCCAACGGGCTCATCTAAAGATGCGATGAAAACTCTAAGGATGTCGCATCCCCATGGCTTGTTTGTAAGCCAGAACGCGTATTCCTCCGACGTGTATGATCGGAAGTTGAAGTGTTCCTGGAAAGTTTCGTTATTGAGCCAGCGGACTAGCTCCATATCGTCTTTACTCATCTCCATCTCTCTCATTGTCAACTTCTCATGCTCGCCAATATTGTAGGGAATCTTCTTGAAGTCCGCGCGCATCGCATTGGACACTCTGGTCAACGTGAATCCCATCCCTTCCAGAAGAGACTTACAGGCACCTCTGCCTTCCCTAGTCCAGCCCTTAATAGACTTCATTCCCCTCTCTTTCAGGCTCTCCACAGCTCTCTCCACCAGACATCGACCTACACCTCTCCTCCTGAACTCTGGAAGGATACCTAACACTCTAAGGAATCCCATCTTCTCTTCTCTGAATCTATCTACGAAACCATTCACCACTCCCTACAGGTTTTCCATCTAGTTCCGCAATGAACATTCCCGCAGAGTCAAAGTTCGGACTCTTCTTCCATATCTCCATGTCCTCCAATGTGTCTGGTCTAACGTCCTCGTATTTTCTGTAAGCCTCGTTCTGAATCCTGAGCCAAACCTCTTCGTCCTCTCCCTCAATGAAGCTCCTGACGCTTAACATCTAGCAATGCCTCTAGATACGAGCCAACCCTTAACGAAAGACTATGTATGACTTTTTCTCATTTACTCCTCTTCGAGGTGTCAATATCCCCTTTCTTGGCTTCTTTTTCCCAGTTTAATGTTCAAAAAAACGCTTCTTTCACTTTCTACCGCCAGATTTCAGGCATTTTCCAACACTCGCGTTAGGAGACTTCAAATATCAGTTCTTTTCCTTTTTTTCCAACGGTTGTTATTGTTCCCATTTTTCTGAGGCAATAAGTGATCTTTCGAGCTAGGTTGATGGAGACTCCATTCAGTTTTGCCAATGTTCTATTCGTGAATGGCTTTGTCAGATCACTGGGTAAGAAATTAAGAAAGTCTTTTTCATTTCTGAAAAGAGTCTTGCTATTAACATTCATTAACTTTCTATCTTTGATGCTTACTCCTCTTCTCCTCCAACTTCCCTTACCATCATTACATCGTACTTCCTCTTCCTCAATCATCAACACCTCCAACGAGAAGTTCGCTTCTTTGATGAGATTTGGAGTTCTTACTAGTTCGTAGAATAGATCAAACAATCTACCTTTTTTTGGGGATTTTCTCCTTCTAACGATCTCACCTGACTCTGTAACATAAACTATCCATTTTAGCTGTGGAATAGGATAAACTAGTCGGACTTCATGATTTTCAAGCAACTTTGTAAGTTTCTTCTTAATAGCAGAGAAGTTTTTAGTCTGTATTTCAATCAGAAGAGTCTCTCTCACAATATCAACTATGAAATCATCTATCCTTACTTCAATTTCATCTCCCGGTAAAGAATACCAGTTCTTGATTGCTGAATGAAGGGAATACTCGTTCATTAGCTTCAAAAGCATACGACAAAAAATAATAAGATTTCTAACATGCACAAGTACATGCGCGCGCATACGGGTACGAGTAAGCACGCACGGGCACGAGTACGCGTGTGTGAGGGATTAGAATTTAACCACGAAACCTGAGCCCAAACTTATATTTTGAGTAAAAACAATGGTCCGACTGTTAAGGAATAAACGAATGAATTGGAGGATTTCCTTTGATTATCGAAATGTTGTCGGGTTTTCTTTTTCTGTTTATTTTGGTCTTAAACCTTGCAATGGGGGCACTTGGTTATTTAATGGAAAAAGATGATTATGACTCAGACGCTGATCTGCAAAAGATCAACAATGCTCCAAGAAAATTTCAAATAAGCATCGTGTTAGCGCTTATAGAACATGGTAGCGTCATCGCACTTGCTGCAATATTGTTTATTGTTTTTGGTCCATATCACATAATACTTGGAATTGTTTGGACAATCTGTCGAATAGGAGAAGGCTTGATCCAATTTTACAATGAACCGAACTATTGGGGACTTCTCAACATAGCAAGACAATACTCAGGTACTAGTGGTGCTGAAAAAAATTCCTTGAGTGATTTAGCTCGTACCATTTTCAAAACAAAGGACTCTAGATTCAAATTTGCAATGATCTTATGGTCCATTGGTACACTCGCTTATTCAATTGTACTAGTCACCTATGGAGTTGTACCCCCAATTATTGGATGGTTAGGAATTGCTGCCAGCATTCTCGTTGGCTTCGGGACTGGGATAAAACTTGCAAAACTTAACGTCAAAGACTTTACAAGTATCGGTGGGCTGTCGGCGATTCTATTTGAAGTAATCATTGGAGGATGGCTATTATTTTCTCCACTCGTCTAAAAAAAGGGTTAAAATTTAATCTTGCACTTGTCATAACCATTAACCCTTTTTCAGTCATGAGCAGCTGCCGAATAGCCTAGCCGCCCTTTGGTTGCCACCAGGAGCACGATGGCTGTGGTCCAGTAGGCTATTGCACGCAATACCACCCAGTCAGTCAAACTAGGAAGGACGTCGGTTGGCATTGGGAAGTAGTTCGAGATATGGTTTGTCCCTTGGTGAAACAGCATCAGGGGAATCACACTCATGCTTGATTTGTAGTAGAGCCACGTCATGATAATTGACAGACCACCTACATAGATCAGAAACCATAAGATCGGTGCATCAGAACCACCCCATCCAGACAAAAGGTACAGCGGGAGATGCCAGACGACCCATGGCACCCCCAGAACGAGGCTCGCTGCAATAGGATTTAGATGTTTCAATAGCTTGGGCAAGGCATAGCCCCGCCAACCTGGTTCCTCATTACCACCCGCAAATAGGGCAGCTATCGGTACTGCTATGGGATAGTTCCACCAAGGAAGTGCCGCTGAGAAGTCTGGTCGTCCACCTAGCAGTAGGTATAAACAGAATTGGAAGAGACCGAGCCCGATGATTGGGAGCAGAAACCAACCTGCTATGTACCATAATATGTGGATTCGCCACCGAAAAATCCTCTTGAGCCACTGACGCAAGCCGTGGCCTTCTTCGGCGATCCATGTTACGAGCACCGCCGAGAGAAACGGACCATAGCCTCCGACGTACAAAAGCGGATGAAACTCGCCGTCTTTGGAAACAAACAGGATTACAGGGATCCAGATAGCCCAGCTAATGGCAAAAGTCAGGATGAAAAAGGAGCAGATCTGATGCCGCTTGATCCACATAGTCATTCACTTCTTCCTCTTTCTTTCTTCATATCTAAATAAATGCATGCAAGCAAAGAGGAATCTATCTTGTAACTATCCCTACACACATGCATTTTAGGTTTTGGCATATGTGTGCGCACGCTGTTTGTCTATTTCCTATGCGCACTCGTCTGACTCAAATTGCGTGGAGCTTCGACCACTTCTTTGGACAGATTGGGCAAACGGGCACTGGCACGCACAAAAAAAATAGAAAAGATGTCTAAGGACAGATTTCCCTTGTGATCCTTTCTTGAAAAACCCATCCTTTTTCAGCCAGTTTGGCTAGGAACGGCTCTGGTTCTAAACCTTCAGGCGGTACAACTCCTTTAGTCTTTATTTCTCCCTTCGCAAGCATTGTTGCTGTGAGTGCAGCTGGAACAGCTACTCCCGCCCATTTTGCTCCCCACCTTTTGTAATCTTCGTTGACATTGGATATCCTGTAAATAGTATAAGTGACTTTTTTATCAGCTTTCTCACCCTTCACTTCAGCCAGCGAGCATCCATACACTTTTTCTCTGGTCTGCAATTGTGTTTCCACTGCCGGAGGTGTCAGGGCCAGTAGAACATCTCTAGGCGCCACTCTGACGCCCTTCACATCCACAAGCTTGCTGCTGCCGAAGCCCATTTTGATCAGCGAGCCGGCCATCCTATCTGGACGAATCTTGTAATCAACGTATTCAACGCCCTTTATGAAGCGAGGAAGCGTGTGAGTTGGTTCATAATCTATATTGCAGACCGTTGCCGAGCCCACAGGCTCAGGAAAAGGATAGTCCTCTACACTCGAAAATGGGGGCACTTTCTTCCATTTTCCTTTTTCGTAGATTGTTGCTGGCGGGATCCATTCTCCTAGTGCTGTCTCGGGGCTCCAAGAAGGCGTCCATCTGGGTATAAATTCTTCAGTTGGTGCATATTTGTCGGTTGCATACCTCATGCGTATCTCGTCTACTCGATCAAGCTTATCAGCCACATACCTTACGGCCGCGTTCGTAGTGAACGGCCCACCCTGGTGTATCACTGCCGTCAATCCAGCATCTTTGAATTTGTCGCTGCGAGCCAACACTTTGGGAATTGTATCTTTGATAGAACCATATCCGGAAAGGTCTACGTAATTTGTCCCGCTCCTTAAGGCTGCTTCCATTATGTTAGGATTGAATCTTGGTAGCGTCGCGTTTACAACAGTGTCCGTCCCGTTGACAACTCTAAGCAGGTTGTCGATCCTGCCAGCATCGACTTGCCTAGCTGAAACTATATCACTCTTCGTTTTCTCAGCCGCCCTCTTAGAAGCTTTCAAGTTTATGTCTGCGGAAACAATTTCAGTCACTTCAGGAGCCTTTGATAAGATTAAAGCTATGGCAGACCCTTGAGCCCCCGCACCAATAACTGAAATCTTCAAATAACAACCCTCAATTCATCCGTAGACACACATTCTGTCCCTTTGAGTATTTTTGGGTTTGCGTGGGCCTAAATTTTGGACCACACCCACGACAGAGTATACGATAAAGGACCTGCGCAGACGTTTGAAATAGAATAGGCTTTGCGCACGCACATCAAGCAAACCGAAAGAATATATCCAAGTGAATTGTATGGTCTTGGTCTATCTATTATGTGAGATTTGTGTGTGAATAACGCGCGCTGAACCCGAAAGGAATATGAGCAAATGGAACACAAGTATACTGTCCTACTGGTCTTTGTGTCGATATTTCTCACATTGGTTTCCGGTGGCATCATTAACGTTGTTTTGCCTCTCTACTTGAATGTTTTAAGAGTATCTTTGGTGAGCATGGGCTTGATATTTGCTTTAGCTCCAATTATAGGCACGATTGTTAAATCTGTTGTAGCTGTTCATTCCGACGTTGTAGGAAGGAAAGGCCATTTCTCTCTGACGTTTCTAATGAGAACTGCGTCCTATGGTTTTTATTCGATATGTAAGATTCCCGTAGGGTTCGCGATACTGAAGACGCTGGACTCGCTTTCCCAACATGTTAGAAACGCGGTTGAGATGCCGCTAATCGTCGACATTTCGCCAAAAGAGACGCGAGGGCGCGTATTGGAAGTATACTGGGCGATATTGAGCGCGGCAACCGCGATAGGACTCTTTATCTCTGGAGTGATCTTGCTCCACATCGGTTACTTCTGGCTTTTCCTTCTATGTAGCCTTCTGTCTTTTGCTGGACTGGTTTTATTTCTAATTGCTAGAATCCCAACGTTCAAGACAAAAAACGTTCACTTCAGCCTGAGAAAGCTATTCAACCTTAAAGAGTTGGATTGGAACCTTAAAGTAATATTCATCATGAGATTTCTGCTAAGTTTCGGGTATGGTATACTAGAGTTGTTTGCCATTCCTCTGTTTCTTCAACAAGATTTTAAAGCAGACTCTACCCTAATCGGAATGACCATAGGTTTGGCTTGGCTATTGCAGGGAGTACCTGCTCTAGTCTGGAGAAAAATGACGGAGACCCGTTCCCCCGTTAAGCTCTACTTTTTTGGAGCCTGGCTGACAGGAATTGCAACTATCTTGATGAGTGTCACTCCGAACCTAGTCTCTACTATTTCCCTTTACATTCTTACTGGATTGTTCTGGGGATTCGCTGGCCCGGCAAACATGAAGGTCCTAGCGGACTCCGCTAACAGTAGTGACAGGGCACGTGATATTAGTCTGTCCGGACTTGGAGGTGGGATAGGAATGATGGCTGGCTCCATAATGTCGGGAGCCATAGCACAG
>Ga0209636_10000564_pt1 | contig 36642 bp, 37 predicted proteins | sample DeeMarSWOR152_54_FD_187464 | JGI IMG/M metagenome (GOLD analysis project Ga0209636, IMG submission 187464) | Marine sediment microbial communities from White Oak River estuary, North Carolina - WOR-1-52-54 (SPAdes) (version 2) | ecosystem: Environmental > Aquatic > Marine > Intertidal zone >... | reverse complement strand
AAGATTCTTCAGTATGCCCCCTTTCCACACTTTGTATTCTCTTGGAACAATTTTGATAGATTTATCCTGTAATAATTGTACAATATCGTGCAATTCGTAAATGCTCACAAAGATCTTGAAGTATTTTACTGCAGGATTTCTGTCATTTGCAGAATAGTACATGTTACGGCCACTTTTTCTTCTGGTTAATAGTCCTTTGTCATGCAGGCTCTTTAGAACCTTGTGGCATCCACCTAAACTACCATGTACTGCCTCTGTAACCTCTCTGACGTAAAACTCCTTATCAGGATTTCGGGCTAACCATGATAGCACAGTAATTCCTAGAGGTTTCAGGTTCATTTTTTCGAACAAATGTTCACTTTCTCGAACCATAGACGTAGTGAGTTGCAAAGATTATAGGGTTATCGGCTTGAGTTTCGAGCTTTGAATTTCAATGTGGTAAATGCCTCTTCTGGAGAGAGGTTTGTATGTATGAAAACGAAATAGAATCACGTGAAGGTTTCTTACTACTTCTTAATCAGACACACCCTTTTTGCAGAATAGTTTCTTGCTACGCAGGCTCCTCGCAATAACCTCGTATTTAGACATCTGAGGCAATGCGTACAAATAGATTCATCGACACAAATACTCGAATCTCTTAGATACAAAGCACCTTCTTCACATGTTGATGTACAAGCTCCACAGCCTATGCAGTTGATGGCTTTCTCTACGAGTATACCCAACTTCTTTGTCAAATGTTTATCTAACGTCACTCTGAGTTTCTCTCCAATTGTAAAGAAATCATCTGCAAGAATAGGTAAGATTTTGAGTATCCTTTGAATTTGTTCTTCATTATTAGCACTGAATATGAGATCAATTTGGTTTTTATCTTCAACAGTACATGGAGAAAAAAGACCTCCCGTTACTCTCTCTATGGGTGAAGCCCATTTTGTCCAGCCAAACCCATGAACAAATCTATGCACATCTTGTATTCCTAGCTGCTGAGAGTAGTTCAGAAGGGTTTTCTTCAGTTGACTCATCTTTTCAGGATAAAACTCTTGAAGAATGCGCCAATCTTCATCAGTGCTGAAAGGACAACACCAGCAGCCAATTCGCTTAAATCGTTTATATAAAGGATTTATAGGAAGATTGTACTTTGAAATATAATTCCAGACATCCTGGGCTGTCCAATTGATGATAGGATTAAATTGCTTTGCAATTACAAGAGGATTAGAATCTGCAACCTGATAGTTCTGTCTTCTAAAATGTTCATCTCTCCTTAACCCAGTAACGAAATATTCTATCTCTCTTTGTCTAGAATAATGGGAGAGTGGTGCAAATTTGAACACTTCACAACACCATCGAAATCGTCTAGAGGGAAATCCAATTAATTCTACAAGAGAGAAAAAATCAATCGGAGCTCGAACTATGGTAAAATCAATATCATAAAAATTCTCAATAATGGAAATGTAACGGAGGGTTTCCTCAAATTCTATAGTTGTATCAACAAACACAGCTTGTTTGATTCCTGCTCTCACAGCTAAGTCCAAGACAACAAGACTATCCTTCCCTCCAGAGAAACTAACTGCTGTATTCTTTCCAGCAACAGAAATTAATTCTGAAAGTGCTCTGACTTCTTTTTGCATATAAAACAGAGAGATTATCTGGTTATAAAGTTTTCCTTGAATCAAGGAATTTTATTTGAAAGCGAAATCTTTATATATTAGTTGTGAGCTATGAGTTGTGAATTGTAAGTTACGAATCACGAAGAATGACTTGCGAAGTGTTTATATGAAATGTATAAAATGTGGAAGAACAAAGAGCGGCAAGAAGAAGTTTTTCATCTGCGAAGATTGCAGAAAGTTTTCAGAAATTATTCTGCAAATAGCGGAAGAGACTGAATCAGAAATATCAAGTGCTGAAAGTTTGGATATTGAAACTCACGATATTTTTAGGTTGTTGACAGACATAGGATTCACCACCACACTCAATCCCCATACTGCAATTTTCCATAATCTATCTTCCGTTCTACTTGACAAAGCATTGAGAGACCAAAGCGAAGTATCTGAAGAAGAACTTAACAAGGAAATTAGGACAACAAAAAGCTGGACTGATGCTTTGGAGTTATTTGAAGATGCAGAATTGATCGAAGTAAAAACTGAGAGATATAAGAGAATTTTGATCCCAACAAAAAGGATTGAGAAGATTGCCAAGGAATTCTATATGGATGGGGCGTTAAGTGATCAAGTGGATAAACGATCTGCTCATTTCTGTTCTGGATATGTAATGCTCCAATTGTTGAAGAAGGTAGCTGAGATGAAAGAAATAACAGACAAAGAGTCTCTTCCATATGGTCAACGTCCGAGAACATTATGGACAATTGCTATGTTCCTTTGGATTAATGCCTTTGAGAAAAACGAGGGATTCGATGAAGAACAATTTAGGAAATTTGTTGGAAAAAGAGGAATTCCAACGTCAACATGGAGTAGAATAATTCGTGGGTTGGAGACAGTGGATAGTAGGGCAACTCAAGGAATGATCAAACAGATGGGATTCAAGTCTGGAATTCGAACCTTTAAATATGAAGATTATGTACCACGTGTAATGGAAAGGCTGCGAGAACGTGGACGTATGAGGTGATTAGATGACCACTTCTGAATCAAAATCCAGCAATTTAGTGATTGGTAAGGACATCCCAGAGATTGAATTGATTCCAGGATTAAAGAAAATAGAAAGTCTCATTGCAGATACGTGTGAGTACTTCTTTAAGGGAAACATGCGAATGAACAATCCTCCTTTCAAGGGGTTTCTTCTTGAAGGAGAGCCTGGTACTGGAAAAACTGAGCTTTTCAGACAGATAATTCGCAAACTTGATCGAAGACTACGTGGACATGGGTTCCGAGTGCATATGCTCTTTGTGGATGGGGCCACCATTGCTGCTCCCAAATGGGGGGAAGCTGAGAAAAACCTTGCTGCTGTTTTTAATCGAATCAATGTCTTAAAAGATGAAATAAGAAATAAAAAGTTCTCTCCTAAACTGATTATCCTCTTTGATGATATAGAAAGTCTCATGATCCGCCGAGGTGTAGACCTTGCTAAAGAATGGCATTACTCTATCAATTCAATTCTTTTCCATGAAATTGACAGACTAGACCCTGGCGATGTGATGATTTGTGCTACTACAAACAGACCTGATCTTGTGGATGCAGCTATTCAGACCAGGTTGTACAGAATAGAGGTTCCATTGGTGTCAGTTGATGAGCTCATGATTATTGTTAAGGAGATTTTGGAGTATAGTGAGATGGCAGAGAAAGATAGGATTAAGGTGACAAAAAGTATAAAAGAGAAGTTGTCTAAATTAGACAAACCAACAATACGAGATGCGAAACACATAACTATAATAGAATGCATCGAGGGAGGATATTGGTCAATATGATATTTGTTGAAGATATCCCAGAAAATGGGTTGATCATAGTTAGTGTCTTGTTCAATGGATACAAACACAACTTTCAGAACGATTCGAGAAGAAACTTGCTGAAAACACTTCCAAACCTCATCAAAGAAAAATGTGGGGTCCAGCTTGTACCTGTTCAATTTAGTCTTATCAGGAGTATAGAAAGAACTCCTGATATGTCAGGAAGAGAAAGTATTGGAAGGGCGAGAACAGTTGGAGTTGAATATAGATATCGTTTTGAACACATAGAAAAAGAAGAATTTGAGGAAATGTATAAAGAGGTTAAGAATTACTGTAGCCAAAGAAGTATCTGGAGAGATTATGATATTATGCTCACAGACTATGTAGGTGAGATTAATGAGTGAAGAAGAACTCTTGGCTCATTTGGAAAATATGGTGAAGAAACGAGAGACTGATTCCTCTAAGATAAATAAATTGATTGATAATGCATTGAAGTCAATCATGGAGGAGGTATTGCATGACGAAAGCTAAACTTCGAATAGAAAATATTGGAGGGTTTCGAAAACCCTTCTCAATTGAATTTGAAAAAGGATATTTGTACTTTGTTGAAGGATCTAATTCTTCTGGGAAGACTTCCTTGATTAAGGCTTTGGCAGGAATTCTCTCTGTTTCCTCTTCTGGACAATTCGAGCTTAGATCAGATAGAGGCATATTGGAAGCAGAGCATTTGGGAATCAAATCTTCTGAAAAGAATCCCCAAGAAGGGCTTGTGAATGCTCATGCTGAATTTGGAGAGATCAAGTTAGAAATTGATGGAAACAACTATACATATTACGTTAAAAAAGATGGGACTCCAGTTGTAACTCCGGAAAATGGAAATGAGCTATTTCTGTTGACTGGAGTGCTATCTAACGATAGTAGAGTATTAAGACAATTAAACAATGGTATTGATGATTTTAGCTGGATAGTAGATGATCTTTCGCTCGCAAAAAGATACGGCGAATATACTGATATGCTCAAAACCAGAAAAGAAGATGCTGAACGCTTATATATTAGATCTAAGCAAAAAAAGAATGAAGTAGAGAGTTTGAAAAAGAAGCTTGATGCTCTCAAGGATGCTCGCTCTTTTGTTGAATATGAAATGAGACAGATGGAGAAACAGTACGCAGAAATTGAAGAGCTCATAAAGGAAAGGGAAGAAAAGCATTCAGAGATGGAAAGCAAGAAGAACTCTGCAAGAGAAATAGAGAGATCCATATCTCAACTATATGCAGAATTTGAGAGAAAAAAAGAAAATATAGCAGAGGAAGAAAAAATTCTAAAGAGTTTTCAAGAAGAATACACATCGATTCCAGAAATTGTAGAGATGGAACAAGCCCTAGAGGAACTGATAACGGAAAACCAAGAAAAGGTAACCAAACTCCAGACTCAAAGAGAACGAACTCAAGGCGTGCTAGATCTCTACTTGCCCGCTTTGAACAGTATGGACAAAATGAATATTAGCCAAACAAAATGTCCACTTTGTGAAACTGGATCAATTGATTCAGAAAAGCTTTCAAAGAAGATTGAAACACTGAAGAAAGAGATAGACAATATAAATGGTAGAATTAAACAACATCTCATGAAAAGAGATTTCAAAAAGAGAGAATTTCGAGAAAAGAAAGAAAGAAAAGAATGGCTAAAAGAGGAAATTGGAAACATAAAAGATGAACTAAAGAAACTTCGTGAAAGAATTAGAGATTTTCCAAGTCGAATTTCTGGTGAAGAAGATCGACTGGAGAAGAAGAGAGAAAAAATAGCAAAACTCAAAGAAAAGTATAAAGAACTGAAGAGAAAAACTGAAACGGTAGACGAAGAAGCTAGTAAGGCACTTGATGCAAAAGAAGAAGAAAGAACAAGGATTAATAAAGAATTGGGAGCTGTTGAGACGGCACTGGAGGAAACATCCATACAAATACTGGATAAATTAGTCCCCCCCGAAAAAGCTGAGAGGATTCTCTTGATATTGTTGGAAAAATTAGACTTTGCCATCCAGAATTTCTCAAAAGCTGCAAATGAACATAGACGGAAGGCTGCTAGAAGATTTAATCAGAATATAAGCGAGATGATTCAGAAATTGGGCTTTGAGAAATTAGTGAATATTCGACTTAACGATGAATATAGACTCTATATTGAACGCATAGGAGATAATGGAGAAGGAAAAGTCATCCAACAAATAAAATCTCTGAGTACCTCCGAAAAATTGACAATCGCATTGATTCTTCAGTCAGCTTTAAGAAGTACATATCTGAGTGAGATACCATTCTTTCTTATTGATGGTATTATTCAGGACTTTGATGAGGATCGCAGAAGAGAAGTAATCAATTATCTGAAACGACTCACTACTGAAGAAAACATTATTGTTATTGCTACAAAGCTTAATGAAGAACTTCCCTCTATTAGGATACAGGAGGTATAGTAATTGAAAGAGTTTTGCTCTCTGTGTGGTGTTGAACCTGTTTCTGAAAATTCAGAACATGGCTTATGTGAAGCCTGTGAACTCAGTCTTTTCCAAGTTAACCAAATTCTCAAAGCCTATATGGAAGATAAGAGTCCGCCGTTTTGGATAACGAAAATGGCACGCGAACTTGATTTTATTTATGAGCGAAACATGAGAACGAGAGCTTACTTCAATGCAGCGCAAGAGGTTACTTTTCGATTTTCAGTTGATAAGGAATCAAGCTTTCCATTAGATGATATTGAGGAAATTAATCAATCACAGCTTCCCAGACATAAGGTCGTATCCATCTTGGAGAGATCATATCTGGCAGAGATAAGAGATTCTGTGGTCTATCCAGGTGTTCTCACGAAGAAACTCCAGGATATAAGATGGGAAGGCTATACACTCGATACAACCCAGATGGCTTTGAAACTTCAGGAGATAAAAGGAGTTTTATCGATTGCTCTGACTAAAGCATTAGTTGAAACAAAAGAATTTATTCCGAGAGCTGCATTGAGCATTCTGAACTTGCTGTCACAACAAATTTTAGAAGCTGAAGAGGAAATTAGAAGAGAAATCAAGATTCACAGACAGTATATTGCGTTTGCACGAATAACACAGAGGCAGTCTAACCTTCTTAGATGGGCAATGGCAGGATTTGAGGATAGTAGGCCCAGAATCTGCAAGGATATCGATGATGAAGGAAATATCATCTTGAAAGATATAGTCATGGATTATCTTGTAAGAATGAGAGAAAGGTGGCGTGAGAGAGAAAGAGAAAGAACTAGAGATTAGTCACATTGACCTATTTCCTGCACTCGGCTGAAATCAAGAATATTTTATTAATATGTAAATGCTTTTGGCCAATGCACATGCGAAATAGAGAGGTTCGTAAGAAGGTAATCCTTATAAGACTGGGAAGTTCTATAAACAAAAGCTCTCAGAGAGATATGAAACTCAAAAATTCAAGGATGATGCAAAATGGACGAAGACAGACTGAAAAGATACTGGGATAAGATCAATCTGGTCTCAAGGAGAAGTAATGAAATAAAAAGGTGGACAGCCATGCAACCTGATGATTTCATTACAGATGAAAAAACGAAACTTGCAACGTACAAAGCATTTCAAGAGATAGTTGAAGCTTGCATGGATATGGTAGCGATGATATGCAAAGACTCAAAGATCCCTCCAAAGGATGATTATACCAATATAGACCTTTTAGGAAACATAATATCTTTCAAGAATATGAAAAAAACCTTGATCGAAGCCAATGGTCTGAGAAATAGACTCGTTCACAGATATAATACCACAGATGACTTGTTAGCGTTTGAGAGCATAAAGGAGATTCTACCGGGAATCTCAAAATTCATTGAAGGTGTCAAGAAATGGATAAGACAGACATTGAAAGAATAAGAAGGGATTTTGAGTTTCTATCAGATCAGGTTCTGGCAATAGTGGTGTATGGTTCCAGAGCCAAGGATGAGGAAACGGAAAGAAGTGACATAGACGTGTGTATAGTAGCACCAAACAGAGACACTTCACAAATCTATAAGGAAACACTTCCTCTTATATATGACATTAAGATATTTGAACTCATGCCATTGTATCTGAAAATGAAAGTCATTGAAAATCACAAAATAGTCTATACAAGTGATCTCCTTGAATTCTATGAATACTTGTATTTTTTTAGGAAGCTCTGGAAAGACCAGAAACACAGACAGAAAATAACAAAAGAGGAAGCACTGCACATATTTGGCTGAATTTACTGAAAAATAAAGATTTTTCTATTAGTTGATGCCTGGGTTTCCGATATGGACGGGTACAACCTAGAAACGCACGAAGAATTCCAGACAACTACAGATCCGGATGATCAGATATTTCCTGCAACCCATATCCTCGATAGTGTGTTGATGCCGACAACACGTTCAATTTCTCCTGCTGCTACTTGACTTGCGGCGTGAATACTCATCGTTGGCGCAATGAATCCATGGATGAATCTTTGTATCTCTTTCCTTGTTTCCAAGATTCTTTCTAGCTCCACTCTATGAGTAATATTCATAACAATTCCCTTTCTGCCAACAATTTCTCTTTTATCATCACTTCCCTTTATCTGCATTTGGGTAAGTTCACAGCAAAATCCTATCTATTATCTATTGAAAGGGCAGACTTTCATACATTCAAAACAGGTATATGTACCGTGATCATCCACGCCTGCTGTATTCACCAGCGTTTCAAATGAGTATTTCTCTTTGATTTCCTCAGTTGTGAGGAGATTATACAACAACGGATTTTCATGTGCGTATCGTATGCAGCAGTTGTGATCCACTTTTCCGGATTTATCTATGGCCTGCACTGGGCATGCTTCTATACATTTGAAACAATCAGCAGGACAGAATCCTTCATTCAGGGATTCTGTAGGCTCCAATTCCGCAGTGGTGACCACACCTCCCAACAGTATTCTGGTGCCGTACTCAGGAGTGCCCAAGAGCCCGCATTTGGTGAGAGTACCTAATCCCGCCTGCTCTGCCCAGTACACCAAAGGGAGGAGTCCCCAGAATTCGCGGTCTACAATTTTCCAGGGATAACACCCGTATACAGGCACAGAAACAGCTTCCTTTTCTAAAAGTAAGCACAGATTGTTAGAGGCGATATCCAAGAATCTGTATGTCATATTACAGTAGCGCCAGTAAAGAAGGTCTTCATAAGCATCTGTGTACATGATACCTTTCGGGATGGGGACACCATAACAGATGACAGAAGCTGCATTTTTTAACACTGTCTGAGGTGAAAAGGTATCTGGTACTGATGGAAGATAACACAGAGATGCTATTCCTACCATGGAAATACGTTCTCTGATGAGAAAATCCTTTATTTTGTCTTCTAAACGTTCTTTCATTATCTTCAAGAAAGGGTTACCCTCTTTTAAAGTTATCAGGTTTTATCTTTTCAGGACCCAGTTAAATTCTGAATTCTCTGAGATTGTTCTTTCTATGCAGGCACTGAGGTCATTTTCTTATTGCTGGATTCTTATCATTCTAAAGTGGTTCATCTGTCAGTAATCCTGGTGTTCATATTTACAGTTTTTGTATTGTGGTTATGCTACCTGCGAATGCTCACTGTGTAAAAGGGTTCAGTCAAGTTCTCATTATTCTCAAAAATAGGATAAATTTTATATAATGGAAGGATCAAATAGAAATTAGCACAAAAAGGAGGTGAACTAATGAAGGTATCAGTGAGAAAGGCAGAAGAAATTGCCACTGCTGCTCCTCTCCAAGGTGGTGGATAAGTAGACAGGGAGAAGTAAATCGCTCATATCTTTTAGCTGACAGTGACAGGAAGTGCCAACGACAACACTACATTTTTCGTTTCGCTTTGTACTTGAACTGCTTCTCGTATAATTTCTGTACTCGCTCCAGGGTGTCTGTGTCTTCTGATGATTTATCCTCCCTGATTCTTTTGATTCGCGCAAACCGTAACGCATATCCGGATGGGTATGTGGGACTCTTCTGTATCTCATTGTAGGCAACTTCTACCACCACCTCGGGAGCAACATACACTGTGTACAGATCTTCACGAACTTTCAGCAATAGTAATCTTTCAGTTATCTCCTGGAATTGCTTGTCAGTCAATCCTTTGAAGGTCTTTCCAATGACATTCCCTTTTTTTGTGGCTAAATGGTAGTTACTCAGCCAGCCCTTTCGCCTCCCGTGGCCCCATTCTGCTGCGGTAATCACCAAATCCAAGGTTTCTACAGATTTTATTTTCAGCCAAGATTTATCTCTTTTTCCTGGAATGTATGTGCTATTCAGGGTTTTGGCCATTAATCCTTCGTGACCTGCTGTTACCGCTTCATTCAAAAATTCCAAAGCTTCTCTTGTATTATCAGTAATAACTCTTTTTACCAGGAAAGGCTCAGCGAATTCAGAGAGGAGTTCTGTCCTTTTTAAATAGGTGTAATTTAACAATGTCTTCCCGTTTATGTATAACACATCAAATAGATACAGTCTTAAAGGTATCTCTTCAGCGGCTTTTTCAACGTCATGAACTCTTCTGAATCGTCGTAGTAACTCCTGGAAGGGTAATGGTTTCCCCTTTTTTTCTGCCACTACTTCCCCTTCTGTGACACTCTCTGGAAAATTCAGCACTCGTTCTGCAATATCGGGAATTGAATCTGTGACATCAGTTAACCTCCTAGAAAAGATTTTAATTGTATCTTTCTTTTTGTGTATCTGGATTCTGGCACCATCCAATTTATATTCTAAAGCCATTTTTTTTGTAATATCCTGTATGTCACCCATCTGGGCTAACATGGGTTTTACAGGTTGAAATAACACAATTTCAGTGGACAATTCTCTTTGTATTATTGCTTTTACTGCAGTTTCACCCACATCGCCAATTAGAGCGTGAGAACGCTTCACTTTCTCCTTGGGGAACCCGGATGCTTTTGCGATGGCTTCCAGTAAAATTCCTTCACTAGCTCCAATGCGCATTTCTCCAAAAAAATTCTTCATTATGTATTTTCGTTCCTTTTCAGTGGTTTGATGTAATAAACTGGATATAATTCTTTCTTTCTTCTTTCTTTGAGAAGTTTTGGAAATTTGTCGAAAATATGAATACACATCAGTAATGGACAATTCTTTCTGGAACAATGGTTGTTGTCCAGATTGTAATGCGTTTTGTAGGGTTTTCCAGGAAACATCTAAAGTTCTGTCAGAAGACTCAGGAAATACTTGACCTGTAATTAATAAGACTGCAGGAGGAATTTCTTCCTTCTCCAGCGATTTCAAAAAAGAAGATAAATACTCGATTTTTTTCAGTCGCTTGGTAGTAGATGCTACTCGTTCACAGACCTCTGCTAATTCCAAAAACTGCATTACATCCACCTCTCTAGTGTTCCTTTGTTATAGAAGGTGGACATTCTATCTACAATTTTTTTGATGGTAGATGCAGAGAAATCTCTGCCTCTCAAAAAGGTCACTAATTCATCTTTTTGGAATGGAGTATACTGTAATGAGTAGTCATCTGTTACTTTTGGATTCAGGAATATTTCTCTGATGTCATTATAGTGTTCAGGCAGCTTTTCATAAATATGTGAAGGAAGGTTCTCTAGCGTTTTGTGTTCTTTTATCAATGTGAGTCCTTTCTTGGGGCCGATGCCTCTAATCCCCCTGGTAAAATCGTTGCCCATTAAAATGGATAAATCCACTAATTGCTCTCTGGTTATATTTAGATGGTTCAAGAATCTCTTTAAATCAATGATTTCTGGCTCATATTTCCTGGAATATCCTTTTGAAGGTAGATACTCTCTTCCCTGGATGGTGACATACCGCACCTGCCGTTTTGCTCCAAATAACAATGTATCATAGTCTCTGCTGGCAGCTCCAAAAATATCTTTGGTCATGTAGGCAGCTTGAGCTTCCGCTTCTGAGGGGGCCTGCACATATGGGATGCCTAAATAAGTTAACAACTCTTTTGCATCGTTGATCATGTCTTCAGTCAATGAAGAAGTCATAGTTGATTTTGAATAAGCTGTTGAATAATCTTTTTTCTCTAATGCTTCTTTCCATTCTTTTCTGGCTCTTTTCTTGATTTTTCTTCGTTTTTCTAACTCTTTAAATTTCAGTTGGGGAGGTTCTCCATCAAAGACATAGATCAAATTGATATTATAGTCACATAGCAACCGGGTAGCCCTAAAGGCGAGTCCAGTTAAATGGGAGGTTACATTACCATGGCTGTCAGTCAGTGGTACACCACCCCGTGTTCTGATTAAAGCGAGAAACTGGTATAATACATTGCTGGCATCGAAGGCTAACACTTTCCCTGACAAATAGTTGAGGTCTACCACTTTCTTTTTGATGATAGGGGTGAGGTTGACTCCCATGGTGAAAAAGATAATTGGAAGTATAAAAAGAGTACGACGAAGATGAGCAGCAAACTAAATAGTGTGGGGAGTGTTTTTATTTCGTTCTTTGAACAGCCTTTTCATGGTCCTTTCAGTACTTTCAGGGCCCTTACTCAAGTACATACTTTTTTAAGCCCCAGATACAAGTGATAAGAAATTAACAAGAAAAAGCTAAAGATTCTTCAGTATACCCCTTTTCCACACTTTGTATTCTCTTGGATTCATTCCTATGTACTCCAGCATATCAAAAGATTTAACAATGTGGAAGAGTTCTTTCTTATATTCTCTGAGGCCAAATTCCTTTAAGAACTCCTTGTATTTTTCCCAATTTACATCCACATTGATTAACAAATTCAGAATATCAATTTTATCTTTTTGTCCTTTTACAGAATCCCTTCTGTCAAGTTCGGCTTTTTGTTTCAGTATTAAGAGCAACTCCACCGGTAACGTTTTGAAACCTTTGATTCTTACACCATATCTCATAACTTCTTCAACAGGAATACCTAGATTTGAGAAATATGGCAAATATATATCAATATCAATTTCATCTATTACTATTTCATATTTTTTTAGATAAATATTCTTTTTTAACACATAATTTTTCTTCAAATAATCCAGGATTTCATATTCAACTATGACATCAATATCTTTCGATTTCTGCGAATTAGTCCACAAATACACAGCCCACCCCCCAATCAAAAGAAAATCAAATTCTTTTGAGATTTTTTGCAGGACTTTCAAACTCCTTTCCAGGATAATTTCGTTCCAGAATTCCATGTTACCTCCTCACCACTTCTTCCAGTTTCTTCAAAAACTCCTGGGCATACCAGGTATTGATATTCCATAGATCAACGAAAGTCTGAGCAATAGTCGTGATCTTTCCATATTTTTCTAGAATTCCCTCCTTTTTTAGGAAAATCACATTTGGGGGACCTTTCCTTTCAGGAAACCTTTCTTCCCACTTTCTTTCTGAATATACGTACACTTCGCTGTAATCTGCTGGTACTTCCCCAAATCTAAACTTAAAGGCAGAAAAAGCTGCAAATATCACCTCTTCTGGCATCGATTTTTCTATTTCGGAAACACTGGCCTCAGCCCGGGTTTTGTGAAAAATGTCAGCCACGAATCTCCTTTTGGTGGCCCAGAACAAGAGCATTTTATAAGAGTCCAGTACTACAAAGTTCATTGGGTTAGTCCTTATTATGTTCATTTCTCGCAAGGGCTTTAGAGCGTTGTAAACAGTACTCGAAGAGATTTCAAGTTCTTTTGATAGATAAGCTTGGGTGAGCTTTCTATTCCCTAGCTCATAGCAACTATACAGAATCTCATTGTACACGAGTTCATATTTCTTCATATTTTATTTTTCTGATTTCTCTTTTATAAAACTTTCGAAAATTTTCGAAATCTATTTGAAGAGATATACCCAAAGCACAACTTCCAAATAACACAATTTTTGGAAGCTGTCCCAGAAAATGTTTCAGTATTCAATAAATGTCTTTTTTTCTTTTATATGATTGATGTGTTCTTATTAGAAGATGAGAAAACAGCACAATAATTCCTAGAAGAAAATGTTCATTTCTTTGGACAATGAATTGAGCTGGCTATCAGATTCTTCAAATCACCCCGGTTAGCTTTGGTAGTTTGCGTTATTTCCATAGAAGCAGAAGCGATACTTATAAATACCAATTGAGTTATCATCAAACATGACCCCCACAATCTGTATAAAAGAAGAGACCAAAAAAAGACTGAATGAATGCAAAACAGAGAAAATGACCTACGATGATGTATTGAACTACCTCATGGATACAGTTGCTATCGAGGATATTTCTGAGGAAGATATTAAAGAATATTATAGGAGACTTGAAACATTTGATCCTGTCCCAAAAGATGAATTCAAGAAAATGATAAAAGTATCATCCTAGAGGGATATTTTGACTTCTGAAAATGGGTTGTATCATGTCTTAGTAGATAGAAGAGCAAAAAAAGATCTAAGAAGAGTCCCAGAGTATATTATTGATAGATTTTCCATGATCTTAGATGAATTAGAGGTAGATCCAATAAATAAAAGACCCGGGGTAGATATCAAGAACCTAAGAGAGTATCCAAATATTTTTCGGGTACGAATTGGTGATTACAGGGTATTGTATTCTGTAGATAAAAACTATATTGTAAGAGTTATCGCAGTAGTACATCGAAAGAAAGCTTACAGAATATTTGAAGATCTCGAACCATATAAAGCAAGTGAAAGAACAGAAAGAGAGATTCCTCGTCATGGCCTTCCAAGAACTCAAGCTCCCCAACTTTCTGAGTATCGCTTAACTCCGGCCCATTGTCATCCATATGCCTCATGTAGGAGGGTCATTTATAAATCTATGCATTGGAAATGTTCTGTAAATTCACATTCATGAAAAAATCGATAAATGTATCTATGATTCCAATAAATTCTACGGATTTTACTAACACAAGAGTTCTCATTCGTCTATCTGGATTAAGTGTTGGGACTCTGAAAGAAGGATGTATCTATCTTCTGCGTAACTCATTCACAATATTCTCTGTCAATACAGCCATTTTCCTTCCAACCTTTGGAATTGATGTCAAATCCGTAACATCACGAATATCTTTGTCCAGTTCATCTATTGCCCATGCTGCTCTTCTGTACACCCATGCTTTTTTCGGATTCTGCAGTTCTATTCGATATGTTGTATCGAACAATTGCTCTGCCACTCTTTGGTTAAAATTCAGACAATAACGCGGAATCCGATTCAATAATCCATATTTCTTACAGAGTTGTTCTCCTCTTTCTGCAATTCTTTTATAATGCTCGTGAGGGTCCGATCCATAGAGTTCTTCATACTGAGGTATCAATTCTGGAAATTTTCCTCTCAGCAATCTAAAATACCTTTCTTTCACATTATCATCTAATGTCAATCCACCAATCAGGACGAATTTCCCTCCATGATCCTTCACTTCTTTGACTACCTCCTCCATCATCTCTTCACCATCAGTAATAAAAGGGAGTACAGGCATCAGGTTTGCCCCTGTTATCACACCAGTATTTGAAATTTCCTTCATCGCTTTCAATCTTCTTTGTGGAGAGGGAGCTATAGGTTCAAAAACCTGTGATACATCCTCATCCACTGTGGAAAAACTGAACGACACGCATGCCCATGCTTTTTCGTGTATTTCTTTTATGATATCCAGGTCCTTCACCACTAAGTCTGATTTCTCAATAATATGTACTGGGAATGTATAGTCCCGAACGACTTCCAGCATTTTTCGTGATAATCCAAATCGTTTTTCAGCAGGCTGATAGTTTCCAGTGACAATCACATTTTTCTTCACTTTTTGTAGTTCTTTCCTCAGTAATTTGGCAGCATTCTTTTTTACTTTGATTATCCTTGAGAAATCATCTGGTGTATCTGTATGCAGATACTTATCTGCCCGAGCATAGCAGTATTCACATGCGTGTTCACATCCTGTATACGGATGTGCACTATATTTATTCCAAAACCAGGAATCTACGTGCTTGTACTTGTTCAAGATTCTTTTAGCCTTGTACACCTTGTATTCGATTCCTTTCTTTTTTTGTCCACCATCCAGTGTGGTCTGCTTCATAGGGCCACCATGTACATTGCGACCAGATAAACCAATTGCTCGATCCTGGCCAGAATTGGGCCAATACCCTCTATTAACAGCCTCATCAGGCACCTAGCGTTTTCTCTTCTTTCCTGGAAGTACTTCTATAATATCAAAAACAGTACAGTTCCCCTTATCATCAAACTCTGTCCTGATCACCGCAGTTAACCTGTGAGACGTCTTTTTGGGTCCTTCATCAGCATGAGCAAAATCATATTCCAGTAGGGGTTTGCAATCAACAATGCGAAAACGAAAAGGGAATAAGAACCTGAGCTCATCCTTGATCACAACTTCTACCGTGGGTATGTTGTAGGATTCTAATGGTCTTCCGCACACAGGACAAATAATCTCTGGCAATTCATCTTGAGGCTTTTTCATGCTTCTTCCCGTGCGTTCAGAAGGTTCTTTTTCATTTTCTGGATTTTCTTCTTTCACAGTGCTCCTACGTATGTCCTTATTTATGGTTTACGCATATGTGGTCACGTTCTGGAATCCATTACCTCATAATTCTGAAAACAAAATTGAATCTAGAACACTTTTTGAAGTCTCTGGAATGAAATGTGATCAATAGAATTTTCTATCCCTTTCTCTTGGATTTAGTCTGTATTTTAACAAAATACAGTATACAGTGTAGTATCATATCTCTCCCTTAACCTTGGCCATCACTTCTTCTGCTGCTTTGATCCCTGTCTGTAATGCCTTCTTATTTAGTTCACTAGTTCTGGGAGGAATAGAATCCAGCACTGCCTTTTCCATAGCCTCTTCTGATACCACACCCGTTAACCTGGCCAGTGCCCCCAGCATGATGATGTTAGCCACAATTTTCCGCCCTAAATCCTCAGCTAAAGCAGTAAATTCAATTTTTATCGGATTAAATCCCTTTGTATCAATCACCAGTGACGGATCTACAATAATGACTGCATCCTCTTTCAGATCGTCTGTATACTTATAAAAAGCGGGCTGGCTCATGGCCACCAAAACATCTGCCTCCATGACCCCTGGAAACCCAATAGATTCATCTGATATGACCACTTCAGAACGGGAGGCTCCTCCTCTCGCTTCAGGACCATAGGACTGCGTCTGCACTGCATGGTAGTCAGAGTACACTGCAGCAGCCTTTCCCAGAATTAATCCGGCCAGAATGATTCCCTGGCCTCCGAATCCACAAATACGAATTTCTTTCCTCATTTTCTCGTCCTCTCTACCAACAACTTCCATTCATCCATGAATTCTGGCTTTTCAATATCTACAAATTCCCCAATAGTAATCTTTTCTTGAACTGCTTCTTTTTCTTCTTCTGTTCCGTATTCCATGATCCGGTTATATTCTTCAATGAGAATTACATTCTCCCTATACCACTTCCACATCTCTTCAATATCTCTTAATTTATTGTACCTCCCGTAGGCAGTAGGACAAGGAGATAGTATCTCGATAAAAGCAAATCCCTTTCTTTTCAGTCCTTTTTCTATGGATTTAATGGGTTGATATGGATGGGTAACTGACCATCTGGCCACATAGGGAGCACCTGCTGCTTTGGCCAATACTGACATGTCAAAAGGATGTTCCACATTTCCGTAGGGCGTGGTAGTGGTGTATGCGTGTCGAGGGGTGGTGGGGGCAACCTGTCCGCCAGTCATCCCATAGGTGAAATTGTTCACCGCAATAACAGTGACATCAATATTCCGCCTGATAGCATGGATGAAGTGGTTTCCTCCAATACCCACACAATCACCATCACCAGTGAATACAATAATATGTAAATTGGGGTTTGCTGCATGAATCCCAGTGGCAAAAGCCAATGCTCTCCCGTGGGTGGTGTGCAGCCCATCTGCTTTCACATATCCTGGCAGCCGTGAAGAACAGCCAATTCCAGAAACAAAGATAGTCTGGGTAATATCTAGCCCTACATTATCAATAGCCTGTATTGTATAGTGAAGGACATTTCCGATGCCGCACCCTGTACAGAAGATGGTGGGAAACATGGCTGATCGGAGGTATTTTTCTCTCAGTTCCAACGTATCAGTTGTCATATACAAGAAGTACTAATTGAGGATTTATAAAGGTTTTGGTTACTAGGTGAAAGAATTCTCTAGTTCGATGGTTATTGAATAAAGAAACTAATACTTTTTGATTGTAAATTGAGAAGGTTCCCGGATAAACATCTCAACGCCAGGCTACAGCTGTAGCTGCCGGAACTTCCCAGGACGATCTAAATAGGAGTGTGCAGCCTGCAATACTTCTCTCGCGTTCTCATAAGTGAGTCTGGTTACAGCTTCTTGGTAAGGTAACCATTCATACCCACTGTGCTCCCAGCTGATGGTGATGTTCTTGGTTTTAGATTCAGCTAAAAAGAAAGTGACGGTTTTGTAGATAGTTTTTCCCTCTCTTTTGTAGAAATAATCAATACTTTCCTCAAAGTCTGCAAATTCTAAATCTTTCAACCCTGTCTCTTCTTCAATTTCTCGGATAGCTGTTTCCAGCTTTGTTTCTCCTTTTTCTCCATTTCCTTTGGGAAAATCCCAGTGCCCTGCCTCGTAGTGGAGGAGTAGAAATTCATTACTGTAGTATATAACTGCACCGCAGGATTCTTCTCTCATGCTATTTCCTCTTTTCATGCTAACAGAAAATGAAGACAAAAATTGAAAAAAGAAAGGATTACCGCAAATCCACGATTCTCTTCTCCATGTACTCTGTTTCGAAAGCCAGTCGAGGGAGTAAGTCCCTCAACCGCATTGTAGTGATACCTTCCAGTTCAGCTCCAGTTTCTGCAGGTATTCTCTCTTTCAGTTCGGAAATGACCTGGTCCTCGTCCATCCCTTTCATCACTGAAATTAAAAGATTCAGTGCATCGTTCTTGTTCTTCTTTCTTATTTCCAGCTGCCACTGCACCACACCTCGGTGACCCATCAACAATTTGTAGAGAGCATTCATGTCCACTGTCTTTTCCCCATCAGAAAACGCCATGGTCACATAGTAGGAACTTCTTTCCACCCCCAAAATGCGGGGAACTGTCCTCCCGCATTCAGGGCATTCTTCATGTACTATCTTTCCTAGATCACCAGTTCTAAACCGCACCACAGTTGTTCCCCCACCATCTAGGGCAGTGTACACGATCTCTCCTTTTTCACCTTCTTCCAGCCGTTCTCCTGTTTCTGGGTTGATCACTTCAATAAATTCTAAATCCGGATAGGTATGGTACCCAGTACTATTTGCGCATTCTCCCCAGGCATGTTTGGCCTCTGAGAGGATGTACTCTCTCATCACTCTGGGTTCTTCAACACCTGCCAGCATCAGCAGTTCCTTGATTCGTTCTGCGTAGTCAGGATACACCAGATCCATTCCCAGAATCACTTTTTCAACGAAGTGAATATCTCTCTCGAATACTACAGCTCCCCCCAGCGCGTACAATGCATACCCGGGAGGTGAGAAGAATACAGTGGCCTCCAGCTTTTCTAAAGCCATAATGACCTTGTCTGTCCCCATGATCTTTGCACCACCAGTCTGTATGGCGGTAGCTCCCAAGTTCATGGTAGTTTGGAAGGTCTGCCAGAAAGCCAGATGGGGCTTAAACGGGAACCCATTGACAATTATGTCGTTCTCCTGATCCAGCTGGTAGACATCACACAGTCTCCCGCCCACTTCTTTCAACGCATTATTATCGTATACTGAATACACAATAGGTACAGCCTCTGCAGTGTGACCTCCAGTGAACATGAAATGAGAAGTCCTGTATTCATCTTTCTGCAATTCTGAGACAAATTCATAGGGTCTTTTCCGATTCTCTTTTGTGGCCATCATGTCTGCCTTTGTGGTAAAGGGTATTTTTTCCAGGTCATCTGTAGATTTTATCTTTGATACATTGATATTCTTCTCTTTGAATAGTCTTCTGTAATATGGGTGGTGCGTGTTTACATGTGAGAGAAATGACTGCAGCTTTTTGGACTGCATCTTCTCTCTCTTTGTGGAGGACATTTTCTGGACTTTGTCCCAATTTTCCATTAGATCACCGGCCTGTTATCCAGTATTCTCTTCTCTTTGAGCTCTGTTTCCATACCCAACCTGTTTAGTAACTCCTTCAATTCCACAATAATGATATCGTTGGGTGAAACTTCCATCTCCCGCAGCATCTTTTCCTTCAGATCTGCCTTCAGTCCTACAGAATCCACTCCTGGCTGCGGAGTCACGTACAGGAAGATCTGATCCAGATCGTAGGGGTCATCGTTCCGTTTCCTAATTTCTATCTGCCATTCAAGAACATCTTTGTGCCCCATCATCAAGGGGAAGAGTGCATTCAAATTTACTAATGTACCTTTCACCTTTGTGAGGGCAAACTCCTTGAATTCTGACTTTCTCTGGATATTGGCACTGATTCTTGGCACCATTCTTCCGCAGTTCGGACACGGCTCATACGTGATACCACCTTTTGCAATGTCGCCTGTTCTGTACCGCAAAACGCAGGTACCTCTCCAGTCTAAAGCGGTGTACACGATCTCACCTTCTTCTCCATCACCCACTGGCTCTCCTGTTTCAGGATCAACAACCTCAATGACTTCCATGTCCGGGTAGATGTGGTACCCAAAAGATTCCTCTGCAGGACATTCACCCCAGGCCACCCTGCTTTCTGTACACGCATAGGTAGCCAAAATCATGGGGTCTTCAGCTCCCATCTCTTGCAGTAAATCCTTTATTTTCCTCTTTAGCCCAGGAGGAACTCTCTCTCCTCCAAAGATTACCTTATTGACACTGGAAAAGTCTCTGTTCTGTTCTGCAGCTCTCCGCAATAAGTAGTAACAGTATCCAGGGATGAAGATCAATACAGTAAACCTCATGTCTTCAATAGCACTGATCAGGTTCTCAGTGCCAATTACCTTTCCTCCACCGCTGTGAAAACCGGTAATGCCTGAAGCTTCAGCAGCAAAATAGGTCAGCCAGAAAGCTAGATGAGGAGCGTAAGGAAACGCATTTAAGCATATATCATCGTGAGATATCCCAAATACATCTAAAAGCCTTTTGCCACCCTCTTTCAGATATTCAATATCCCTCTGAGAATACACAAAGGGGGTGGGATCAGCTGTCCTTCCTGTGGTGAAATGCATGTGTACTGGTTTATAATCATACAGTTTTTCATCCACCGCTCTCTTTCCGCCGTATAAGGAGAGTTTTGCTATGTGGCCGTATTTGTCTGAAATCTCTTCATCCGGTCGGATGATGAAGTCTTTGTATTTCCGCGGTTCTTCATCAGTGGGCGCTACGTCCCACTTGTAGGTAAATGGAAGCTTTTGAAGGTCTTCCACCGTTTCGATACTGTAGGGGTCGATATTGTTTTCCTTGAACACCCGTTTGTAGTACGGACTCATGGTGTATACCTGGGTCCTGATAAAATACTTCAGTTTCTTGTTCTGCATTTTTCTTTGTTCCTCAAAGGACATTCTACACAATTTTTTCCAGTCTTCCATTGAATCACCTTTTTAAAATAAAAAAAAAGATAAAAAAAATTACTTAGGGAAGAGATCGTACAATGTGAACACGAAGAGCATAATCAGAACACTGAATATGATGATCACAATGGGCAGTAACTTCCCTTTGTATCGTTCTTCCTTGTAGTCTGGCCAGCCGTGCATCATATCTACCTGCTGCTTCACTTCCAAGGGGGGTTCCTTTGTCAGCCAGGATACCACGATCATTATGATGAAACTCAATGGTACGCCGATAGCCATCAATTTAACCCATCCTAAAGGTCCGTACAGGTACATCCAGACATCCACAGCTTCCCATCTGAGAACCTCAATCAGTACATACGGTATGAACATACTGAAGAATCCAACGATCATGGCAACAGCACATCCTTCCTTGGTAGCTCGCTTCCACCAGATTCCCAAAACAATGGGCACACCAAAGGCAGCAGCTGCAATACCGAAGGACCACATGATGGTTACCAGAATGAACTCTGGAGGCTTCAGGGAAATTATGGTACAAATAATACCTACAGCAAGCATGGTATACACTGAGAGTTTGAGCATTTTCGCATCTGGGACTTTTGGATTCAATGTGCCGTACAAATCATGGACTAACCCAGTACCCATGATTAGTAGCAGCCCCGCCACAGTAGAGAGCGCAGCAGATAATGCACCACCCACTGCCAGAGCCAGATACGGCTTTGAGGCGAAAGCTTCTGTCAATATGAATACGAGTTTATCTGCATCTACAGCTGCAATTTCCACTCCTGTCTGGGCAGTGTAGTAGACTCCTGCAAATCCCATGGCATAGACGCTCAGGTTAACCAATCCCACCAAAAGAACGCAGATTACGGTACTCCATCGAGCTTCTCTGGCATCTCGGACTGTGAAGTATCTCATGACGAAGTGGGGCAGTCCGATAATTCCGAAGAACGATCCCAGAAACACTGCAATATACCAGACCGGATGTACCACGAAGGGCAAAAAGTAGTGTGCCTTGAATTCAATCATCTGAGGCACTGCTTCACCGTATCCAAAGGGAGGGAACCACCACAGATTGAGACCCAGTCCCTTTAGAATCATCATCAGCGGTATAATCAGCGCAATGGTCAGGATAATGGTCTGGATGGTCTGGTTATAGGTAACACCATACATGCCACCTAAGGTGACGTACAACGTAACAACTAACCCTCCTACCAAGACACCCCAGTACCAGGGAATTCCCAAAAGCAGCTCAAAGACGATACCCACGCCCTTGATGTTGCCGATCAAGTACAGAATGCTCACTACCAGCATGATAAAGACAGATATTATTCGCAAGTTGTCACTGTAGAACCGGCTGCCGATGAAACTCATGGTAGTAAAGGATTTGTGTCGTCTCAGAAAGGGCGCTGCCAGAATCAGCAATCCAATGAATGCTGCAGTAAAGCCAGCATAGACTGCTATAGCCAGGTAGAATCCTTCCCAGATCAATGCAGTCAATCCCAAAAAGGTGGTTAAACTCAAGCTGAGGGAAACCATGGCCAATCCATTGTTGAAGGCTCCCACTGTTCTGCCTGCTACGTAGTAGTCTACCGTACCTTTGGTGAGTCTTCTTCCCCAGATACCGATGGCAATGGACACCAGAATAATGATAACACTGAAGATAACACCCATTAAGAATAACTCAGGCATTATTTCACCCCCCTCTCAATGTCTTTGTCCAGTCTGTCCATGTACCATGCGTAAAATGCTCCAATCAGCGTTGCACCGATCCAGCTGAAGATCAGCAGCAAGAAATAGTGGGTGGGCAACCCCATGATAGTACTCTTGTAGAGATACCCTGTTTCTTCACCGTAAAAAATTGCATCTTTTCCGAGAACAAAGAACATGCTGAGAAATCCACCAGTTATTGCTACAAAAGCAAAACAGAGTGCACTGATCATCCATTCTTTCTTATATGTGTTCATATTTTTTTCCTCCTTTAACGTGGTACGTGAGGCAAATTTATAAGGATTGTGGTGAATACTTTACATAAGTAAAAAGAATGTGAAAACAAGGAGCAATACAATAGTAACTATAGCAGCTATTTGGCGATATACATAACAATTCCCGTATCTGTTATCTCGAAGGGAATATCCCTCAGTGAATGCTTGGTTCCTCTCATTTTTCTTACTCTGAGAAATCGTTTCAGTTCAGAACCTTCCTCGTGCAGAGAGAGTATAATCAACCCCCTGGCAACAAATTCCTCCACACCGAAGCGAGAAATTTCGTATGGGTCTGCACTTTCTGTGGTTAGTAAGGAGGTGACCCCAATCTCCATGAGCAGAGAACTCAACCTGAAAAGCGTTTTTCGAAACTCCGCGATTTCAGGGATTTTTAATTCCAGGCTGGGGATGGAATCCAAGACCAACCGTTTGGCGCCGATATGTGTGGAAGCTCTGTGGATTTCCAGCACCAAAGAGTCCACATCAAAGCCTTCCCCAATTCTGAGCTCATCACCGCTGGGGAGACTGATATGGGGGGAAGCAGCGTCAATAATGAGGAGATCTCCATTTCGCTCATGTTCTGCCAGATCCCAGCCTAGAGAAAGCATGTTCTCACGCAAATCAGATGTTCTTTCCTCCAAAGTGATAAATATTCCTGGTTCATTGCACTGGGCAATGCCTGCTGTAAGAAACTGGGTACAAAAGATGGTTTTGCCTGTACCTGAGGCACCACACACTAAGATATTGGTCCCTTTTGGATATCCACCTTCTAATATCTCGTCTAGACCGGAAACTCCGGTAGTAACTCGTTCCACATCCTCTGGTATTTCTTTCCCCTTTATAAGGTTTGATGTTCAGGACAGTGATTCTGCTGCTCACCAGTGTCCAGTGCAGAAGCAGAGAGCCTTCTTTTTGAAAAAGTATGTGAATCAAAAAGATGCTATTTATCCTGTATCAATGTCTGTCCCACCTTTTCGAGAGAAAGGTATTTATAATCATCTCGTAAAAAAAGAGCATGCTGGATTTGGAATCTAAAGGTCTCCAACCATTCCAGAACGCAGAGGAAATTCTGGGAAGTGATCAGCCACTGGGCACAAAACTGTCCAGACTTATGCAGATCATTCAGGAACGGATTGACCACCCTTGTCTTGTTCTGGTAATGAAAAGGACACACCTGGAGGGGGTATACCCACTTTTAGATGAAACCAGTGTTGAACAGATGGAGAAAGCACAGGTTCTCATTTCCAGCATCAAAAGCATTCCTGCTGAACCTGACATTTTCCACGGAGCGGAAGCGCAATCCTTTTTCTCTTCAGTTGGCCTCCTTGACCATGAGAAATTCCCTGGACCACAGGTACAGGATGTGGTGGTAACACCTCTGAATTCAGGGACCAAGATATGGGGCCTTTTCTGTATGTGTGGAGATCATCCTTTCTCAGATAAAGAAGTCTCAGAGTTCAATTTGTTCTGTAGTCAAATTGCAAATGCACTCTATGTTGAATATCTGAAATTGGAAGAAGAAGGCAGGAAATTTGAGGAGTCCAGACATGCTCTTCTGTTTTTGGATAGAAAAGGAATAATTGTCCGTGCTAACAAAGCAGCAGCTGACCTTTTGCAGTACGCAGCACAAGAAATGGACCACACTAACCTTGAAATTATTTTACCTCCCAAAAGGGTTGCTGAGTATCAGCATTACTTTCGCCAGGTTCGAGAAGAAGGACACCTTTCTCCCCTTGAAATAGAATTCCTGGCTAAGGATGGAACACCAGTACAACTGGAACTCTCTTTTACAGATACAGATTCCCGTTATCTCCAGTGCACCCTCATTGCCCCTGACAGAGATGAGGCATTCTGGAAAGATTACTACGAGACGATGATTCATACCACAGAGGATATGATCTACACTTTGGATTTAGGTGGGCGGTTTGTCTTTGCCAATCGAAAAGCTACAGAAGTCATGGGAGAAGATATTGTGGGAAAGCATTTTGAGGAAGTGGTCATTCCTGAATTCAGAGAAATGGTCAAAAAGAAGTTTGAGAGCCGCAAGAAAGGTGAAACTTCCCCTGTGTACAAACTTCAGGTTTTCAACAAAAATAGAGAGAAAATGTGGCTTGAAATCAGTGGAACTCCTTTTTTCCAGCAGGGGAAAGTGGTGGGGATCTGTGGGAGTGCACGAGTTATTACTGAGAAGATGCAGATTGAACAGCAGCGAACTCACCTCACCCTGATTGCCAATGATATACTGCAGCGGAAAAACCTGCGAGAAATCATGGATACAGTCGCTCATGCCATACGTGACCACTGCGGTTTTGAAAGAGTGATCATCTCCCTTTTGGACGAACACTATGAGGCCACCAATTTGGCATTTGCAGGGCTCACTGAAGAGGAGAAGATCAAAGCATATGAGAGCCATCTTTCACCCGAACAGAGAAAGAGCATCTTTTCAGAAGAATTCAAGATGGGACAATCATACTACATCCCCCATGATCGGGTGTCCTGGGCTGATATGGGGGTAAAGAGTAAATTAAAGCCAGAACAGATGAAAGACTGGCACCCTGATGATTTTCTGTTTATTCCTCTGTATAGGGAGCAGAAAAAGGTGATCGGGCTTGTTTCTGTGGATGATCCTGTGGATGGGAAAGTCCCTGCTGCAGAAAATCTGGCCCCTGTGGAACTCTTTGCCACCCAGGCTGCAATTGCCATTGAAAATGCGCGACTATACGAGGAGATCAACCGCCACGCAGAGCTTTTAGAGTCCAGAGTAGCAGAGAGAACCCGTAAAAGAGAAGCGCTTTTGGAAACCAGCTACCGGCTGCGAGAAGTCACCAGCTGGGATAAAGGAATGAAGATTATTCTAGAAGGTATCACCAAAGGGCTAGGATTTCGAAATGCAGAACTCTTTCTGATAAATGAAGCCCGGAAAGTCCTGGAAAATATTGCTGTCATTGGAGATGAAAAAAGAAAGGATATTCCGCTGGATGATCAGGGATTTGTGTCCTCCCAGTGCGTGGATAAGAAAAAGCCCATCAACATACAGGGGGCCTCTCGGGATGAACGGGTAAAAAAACAGATAGAACCTGTTTTGGAGAATTTTGCTTGGGTTCCCATCATGACCCAGGATGAGGTGGTGGGGGCTATATCAGTGTATAATAAAACCTCTGGAGAACCTATCACCGATGATGAGCTGGACGACTTGCTGCTGTTTGCCAACCAGGCTGCCCACTTTGTGGAGAGCACCCGATTTCTGATCACTCCTGCAATAGAAAAAACGCTGGACTCAAGAATGAAGTACAACCTGAACCCTGGGGAGAGTTACCTCATCAAAGATTCCCGGCCCACCCGGGCTTTTGATATCTTCATGGATGCAGTAACCCATGGGATTCAGGGATTCTCCATCTGCAGAATCCATCCCAAGAAAGTGAAAGGAAAATACGGGTTGAAGAAAACGCCTATTCTGTGGCTGTCCACTATTGGGACAGAAGATTCAATAGATCCCAAGGACTTAGCCAAGATCAATCACATGCTGAACAAATTCTTAAAGAAAGCGGCAGATTCGATAATACTTCTGGAAGGAGTAGAGTATTTGATTATCCAGAACAGTTTTGAGAAGGTAATCAAAGCGCTGCACTCTCTTAATGATTACATCACTATCCACAATTCTCGGCTGTTGATACCGGTAAATCCCAGAACGCTGGACGAAAGAGAGCTCAGTATACTGGAAAAAGAATTTCGGGTCATGTAAAAGGTTTTCAATTTTGAATAGTGGACTGTTTACTGTCATGTCATAAATGTCATAAATGCCATGAAATGTCATTGTGTGTACTACAGTCTTTCCAGCAGCATGCTCTGCTCCCAGCTGTCTATAATGCCTATCAAAACATTCTCTGCAGCTACCTGTTCTGCTCGCTTTAATTTGAACGACTTCTCAGCAATAATCTCCAGCAGAGGCTCTCCCTGGTGTACAGTGTCTCCCAGTTTTTTGAACAGTGTAATCCCTGCTCCTTTGTCTTTTGGGCATCCTGCAGCAGATGCTACTGCAGCCAGTGCTTTGGTATTGATCCATTTTACAGTACCTTTTTTTTCAGCAGTTACACGGTGAGAACAATCTCCTATTAAAATATCTTCTGGTGTAATATCTGGATCACCTCCCTGCGCTTCTATAATCTGACGCAGCTTATCTTCTGCTTTCTTTTCCAACAGTGTATCAGCCAATGCTTTCCCTTCTTCAAAAGTTTGTACCTTCCCCACCATGGAGAACAGGACCCCGCAGAGTACAGCTACCTTTTCTTTTATATCAGACTGTTTTGAAGAAAAGGCCAACAACGCTTCACGGGCTTCTAATGCAGGACCGATGCAAAATCCGAGGGGCTGTTCCCCAAAGGTGGCTGCGCAGGTAACCACCATATCTAACTCTTTTCCGATCTGGGTAAATTGATCTGCCAGCCGACGGGCTTCCTTCACCGTTTTTATCTTGGCTCTGGAACCAGTGGGAATATCGATTACCACGTGGGTTGCTCCCGCACTCTTCTTTTTGCTCAAAATGGAAGACAGCAGCAAAGGGTCCACGCCTAGAGGATGCTCAATCTGTATCAACAGATCATCTGCAGGTGCTAAATCTAATGACCCACCCCAGACTAGACAGCCATTTGTTTTGTGCACCACCTGCTCAATGTCAGATAATTCCAGTTCCACAGGCATCAACATCCCTGCTCTGTCTGCTGTTCCTGCAGGAGAGGTAATGGCTCGAGAAGAAGTCTTGGGAATGACCAGTCCTGAAGCAGCCACCACTGGCACCAACAAGAGACTGGTCTTATCACCAGGTATTCCCCCAATACTGTGTTTATCGCATACCATTCCTCCAAAAGAGAGAGTAGATCCAGTTTCTACCATCGCTTCAATCAGCGACGTCGATTCACCAATGGATAACCCTCTCATGGAAATACCAGTAATAAAAGCAGCTAATTCTAAATCATTTAGGTTTCTTTCCACCACATCAGTTATTATCTCTCTAATTTCTTCAGTTGTCAATTCAGTTCCTTCCAGTTTGTGGCGGATGTACCGCTTTGACTTCAATGGCCCTCGTGCTTCAACATCTACTGATTGACCTGGATTCAAGGCAAGTTCTTCTCTCACCTCATCAAATACTGCAACTACTCCCTGGGGAACGAACTTTTCAGACGTATTGACCACCGCAGTCAATGAATCTCCATCAGTATGAATAATCACCCGATCTAAAGAGTAAACACCCAGTTCTTCAGCATCTTTATTGTTAAGCACAGTAATGGTCTTTCCACCAGCATCTAGATCCAGGCACTTGACTTTCATCTTCATGATACTCCATGCACGTAGGTGTACATCAATCTTTTCCTTGCCTTCATCAGTTCTCTGAAAGCTACTATCGTGACCGAAACTTTTATATAGGAGTACACCAAAGAAGCTACGCTTGCAGTAGTAGCTTGCAAGACACCTAGGAAAGGAGGGACTAGATGGCAAGCGGTCTTCCCGCTATCGCAGATAGGAGAACAAGAAGAAAAGCAGCACCAACAAAAGCGGAACCAAAAGCAAAGCCAAAAGCAGAACCAGCAGAAAGAGAAGCTGAAGACGACACTGGCCCTTATAGGATAACAGGAAAAGCAGTCAAAAAATTCGTGTTATCCTTTCTTCTACTCTATACAGTGCTAGCAGTATCTATTTTCAGTGTTTTTGCTGTACAGGATCAATCACCAGTTCTTGTAAAAGAGTTATTACAAAAGGAGATAGAACCAGGAGAAGAAGCAATTTTTGCTATTTCAGTGAAGAATTCCTCCATTCTAGAAAAGGAATTCACATTAATGTTAGAAAAAGAGTTGCCTTCAGAATGGATAGCCAGTTTCTGCAACGAAGCCCAGTGTTTTTATGATGGGTGTACCCAGACTATTAAACCCTTCCACACAAAAGAGTTCACAGTCAATGTGATCTCGGATACAGTGGGTCAAACAGGCAGTGTCCAATTACTGCTATTTGTGGAAGAAGCTCTCAAACAAAAAGCTGAATTTACAGTGAATACCAGAAAAAAAGCCCAATTTACTGCTGAATTGATAGAGAATAACCCTAGCCATACCGGCGTTTCCTTCACTATCCAGGTTACCAACACGGGAAATGTCCCTGATAACTACACACTGTTTCTGCCTTCAGGAGTTACTGCACAGGTCAGTGAACCCTCTGTAGTACTGGAACCGGGAGAGAAAAAGGACATCACTGTGTACATAGAAGAAAAAAAGAACATCAATACCTCCTTGATGATTACCTCAGATTCTGGAGTATCAGAATCCCTCTACCTGATTTCAGAACGCACAGTTCATTATGATTTTGATCTCTATTCTGCTAAAGAATATTACTTGGATCAGGCAGAAGCGGAACTGACTGTTGATATTATTAACATGGGAAATGTTCCAGATATCTATGCAGTGAGTGCTACCTGTTTATCACCTGGCTGGGAAGTTCACTGCTATCCTGAGCAGGTAGAGGTGGACTCCAAAAAATCCAGCAGAGTGCGCATTTTTGTAAACCGGGGAGAGGGAAGGAGTACGTCAGTGATTGTTACTGCCACTTCAGAAAGCGGTCTCTCCAAGAATATCAAATTGGCCATATATATCCAGGAAACACAGGGAAAGACAGTTCTCGCAGAGTATTTTACAGGGACATGGTGCTATGTCTGCTCGTATGGAGAACGGGCCCTCAGAAAGCTGGCCGAACAGTACGAGAACCTGATCGTTCTGGTGTACCACTTAAAGGATGAGATTGAAACGCCAGGCTCCCAGAAGCGTTCCAATGAGCTTTACGGGTTCACAGATACTGTTTCCACTCTGGTGGTCAATGGGACCAAGCATGTGTACTACTCCTCAGGGGGGGAGGGAACAATCTATTTCAAGTACAAGAATATTATTGAACAGATGCTCACAGAGATATTGAAGGCAGAAATATACATTTCTGGACATACCATGGGGGATACAGCTTCTATCACTGCAGAAATTCATCCGTATTTGGCTGGTGACTACAATGTATATTTTGTGCTGTTCAAGAACGATTTTGAGTGTCGAGGTGATGTAAAACAGTACATTGTGAGGGATACAGCAGATCCTCAGCGAGTCCAATTAACAGAGGGGGGAGAAATCATGGTGTCTTGCCAGTTCACGTTACCTGAAGGCGAATCCTGGGAGGGGTACGGGGTGGTAGTGATTATACAGGACCCAAAAACGTTAGAGGTGATCCAAGCGAATTCATACATGTTATGAGGTGATATCATGAATAGAAAACGAGATACTAGGACAGGCGCACTCCTTTTGGTGGTCTTAGGAGTGTCCTGCCTTTACGTGTATATTGGGGCGGAAAATGGAAGTCAAAGCATGAACCCCAGAGTTTCGGCTCATCTTTCTGCAGAGTGGATGTGGAATGACTTTGATGCAGCACTGGAGAAGGCTCGCTCTGAAAACAAATATGTGCTCATTGATTTCTGGGCAGTATGGTGCAAGGAGTGTAAAGAAATGGGCAAAAAAGGGTTCAAAGATCCAGAAGTGGCTGCCCTGCTCACAGATTTTGTGCTGTTGAAAGTGGACGTGGATGTGGTTCCTCAATTGAAAGCTCAGTTTGCAGTGGGTGGGTTACCTGTTATTGTGGTGGTCAATGCCCAGGGAGAGGAAGTAGCTCGCGCAGTAGGATACCAGGATGCTGAGCAGCTGAAACAATTGCTGCAGGATGTGATTGATAATGACTAACCTTTATAAGGGGACAGAGGAGGAAAGACCATGAGTGATGTTGGAATTGTCACTGCCTTTTTGTATGGGATGTTCTCCTTCCTCACCCCTTGTATCCTCCCTTTAGTACCTGCCTACATAACCTATATTACAGGAGTAGATTTGGAAACAGCACAGGAATATGGTCCGGGAAGAGGTCGCATCTTTTTGAATGCAGTAGTGTTTTGTGTGGGATTTTCCATCGTTTTCATGCTGTTGATGATACCGGCCAATGTGATTGGTAATTTACTGCTGGAGTATCAGGTGTGGATTCACCGCATTGCAGGAATTATCATTATCGTGTTTGGGCTGCATATCGCGGGCATTATTAATATAGGGATTCTGAATGTGGAGAAGAAAATGCATTTATCAGAAAAGCCAGGGGGTTATATCGGCTCTTTGGTGGTGGGAATAACCTTTGCAGCAGGATGGTCTCCCTGTATTGGTCCTATTCTGGCTTCCATCATTCTGATCGCTTCCACAGAATCCATGTCTACCGGTATGTTATTATTGGGAATGTACTCTCTGGGGTTAGCTATTCCCTTTTTGGTTACTGCACTGGCCATCAATCAATTCCTGGAATACTATCAAGGCATTCTAAAACATAACAAGACGATCATGCTTGTATCTGGGTTGATTCTGGTCTTTGTAGGAGGGTTGATGTTTTTGAATTTATTTCAGCGATTGTTCTTCATTTTTGGTTAGCTGTAAGACTGCAGATACTTCCAGAACGACAGTATCAGTGATTCACAGAATAACTGTATGATGGAAACCTTTTTTAAGGGTAAAGCAGCCTCACTTCTATGACAACAGGATTTGTAATTCCGAAAAATGTACAGCGGTTTTTCGTGCTGGTGGATGTGGAACCTGGAGAGGAAGATACAGTCATGGAACGGCTGATCAAGTTTCCAGAGACCACTGAAGTCCACTTAATTGCTGGAAAGCACGATATCCTTCTGTGCATTGATATTGAGCGGAAAATACTGGAAGAAAGTCTGGAAAAGGGATTGAAGTTCATAAAAGGGAAAATCAGACCTCTTCCAGGAGTTATAGATACAGATACATTGACTGTGGGAAAATCTTTCATTCGGAGGGCTCCTTAATCATTGCAAAGAGTATTGCAGAGGCAGCAAGGGACAAGACTCCACAGACTGCAAAGGAGAATTCTCCCCCATACAGCTCGTAGACTGCTCCACCCACAGAGGGACCCAGTATCATGGCAATGCCTGCTACTGTGGTGTACAACCCAAATATTTTTCCTCTTTTATTTTCATCCACAATGTCTGATAGTAAGGCTTGAGTCGCGGGATCGGAAAATGCCCAGCCCATAGAACGGATAGATAAGACCCCCATCATCTCTAGAGGTGTTCTGATAATAACCATGGGGAAGGTGAAGACACCAGCCCACGCATTTCCTAAAAGGATGAGCGGTCTTCTTCCAATGCGGTCAGAGAGAGATCCTGCATAAATTCTGACCACTGTCCCTGTTATTCCCATGAAGGTGTAGGCTAACGTGATATCAGTTATGGCAGCATGCACTTTGGTTTCAGCATAAAGAGGAAGTAATGGGTTGATTAAGTTAATGCCAAAGGTGGCAACAAAGGTGGCCAGCATTAACCCGATTAAGGTCAAAAAATAGATAGATTCTCTAATTTCTCGTGTACTGGTGTTCAACCGCTGCAGAAAAGGTTCATGTACAGTTAAGACACTGACAGTGCTTTTAATAGTTTCTGAAACGTATAACTGGACCATAATCGTAATAGGAATCATAACTGCACCAGCAATTAAAAAAGGTATTCGATACCCGTATAATTGGGCGAGAACTCCTCCAAAGGCGGGACTGACAATCATGGAAACCTGCCAGGCAGCAGAAAAGTAGGACATGGCTCTCCCTCGATCTTTGGGTTCAACAGAATCAGCAATCACTGCCTGAGCTGAGGGCCACACCATGGCGGAAGCAATTCCCTGAAATGCTCTAAAGATGAATAAATGGGCAACGCTCTGTGCAAAAGCAAAGGCAGACATCACCACTGCATAAAAGAAAAATCCTAAAACAATGAACCGTTTTCTCCCGTATCGATCTGACAATGCACCAAAGAAAGTAGCTAGGCCAGTGCGGGTTAGCGCGAACATGGAGGCAATCATCCCGATCTGGGCAGGGGTAGCTCCAAAGAGTTGAGCATACAAGGGAAACAAGGGGAAGATCATGCCAAACCCGATCATGGAGATGAAGACACCAGTGCAGATGACTAAGACATTGGGATATTTTTTGAAGAATTGAAGGGAGGAGAAATTCATCAATTTATGAAGGTGTAAAGATTTTTATATTTTACCTCGTTTCGTGGTGTCAGCGCATCCAATTTTTGATATCTGATGACGATAACAAATTCAGCAGAAATACCATACAGTTAAACAAGGTATTTATAGCAAAATTCTTGGAAAATTACAAATAATATACTTTTAAATTTATGAAAAATTTTCTTAATGCCATTGGTATAATGAAATCTCCTCATTTTAATGAGAACAGAACTTCCAATCTTCAGGCTGTGAATCACCTTCAGTAGGATCACTGAACACTTCCAATTTCCGATTAGAAACCTTCATATACAATTTTGTGAAAAGAGTAATTGCAGGTGATCAACATGAATAATTCCAATAAATTGAAGAACGAGCTGCAACAGTATCTTGATCAACTGATAAGGGAAACCAAAAACATCTATAATGCAGTATTGCTGGTTGAAACCCCTGATCTCAAATGGAAGGGTGCAAGCGGTATGGCAAACCCAGAAGAAGGATTGACAATGGTAGCAGATGATCAATTTTATACTGCGAGCACAGCAAAAATGCTGACTGCGACACTGGTAATGGACCTGGTGGAAAAAGAACAGGTCAGCTTGGATGATAAAATCCACCAGTATTTGCCTGAATCCCTTATGAGTGGATTGCACGAGTACAACAATCAATCGTATGGGGATACACTTGCCATTCGACAGCTCTTAAACCATACCAGCGGTCTGGGAGATAATTGGTCAGATATAAACTTCATACAATTAATCCTGACAGATACTGACAAGTTATGGGAACCAGAGGAAACTATTGCATACGTGAAGATGCATTGCCCACCACAATTTGCCCCGGCTCAGGGATTCCACTACTCTGATATCAACTACAATCTGGCAGGTCTCATTATACAAGAAATAACTGGCAAGAAGCTGCACGAAGTATATCGGGAGATGTTACTCGATCCTTTAGGAATGAACCATACATACAGGCCTTTTCGTGAAGATCCTCGGCCAAGCATTGCGGGAAGGGCTCCCTCATGTTCGTATATGGGAGATATTAACTATACGTTCTATAGATCACTTTCTGCAGATTGGGCAGGTGGAGGGCTGCAAAGTACAACTGAAGACCTCAATCGATTCCTTCGAGCTTTTTTCAGGAATGAAATCCTAAATCCCTCCACAAGAAATGAAATGGCTCAATGGGTAAACGTTTCTGAATCATTGTATTACGGGTTAGGCATTGTTCGCTGTGTATTAGATGAAGCAGGTGATCCTGATTTAGTCGGACTTGGAGAAATCCTGGGGCATCAGGGTGCATCGGGATCTTTTATGTATTATTGGCTAGACAAAGATACGACAATTTGTGGAACCATGAATCAGGCAGAAAATGAAAGTAAAATCGGTGAAATTGTTGCAAATATACTGAAAATTCTTAGCAATTATGTCTAGATTCTAATCAGAAAATGCACCTCATTCACATTTCTGTGATGGGCGAAGGCACGCGCTTAGGATGAGGTATTTCTGTTAGGTCAATCACTGCTTCATAACCTATATAAAGTCTTAGAACGCATTATTCATATGATGTTCAAGGAGCTTTTCGATGCCATCCTCAAAGGTTCTATGCTGGAATCAGCCTTTGAAGCTGTTGACCGCATGCACGAACAGACCCACTCCATGTACCGCCTTTCTGTTAAATGCCTGGTGGAAAACCAGGATGAGATTGCAAAAGACATTTCGAGAGAGGATAGGGTGATCAATACCACAGTGAAAGACGTGCGCAGAGAGATTTTAGAGTACCTGGCCATCAATTCAGCCCCCGATATTTCAGCCTCCTTAGTGTTGACTGGTATTGCTGTTGACTACGAACGAATTGGGGACTACTGCAAGAATATTGCCCAGCTCGGACTGATGTATCCTGCACAGTTAGAGTCCTCACCGTACTTTGACCTCTTCAAGAAAATGGATGACAACATTACTGCAATGTTTGATTTCACCCTACAGTCAGTAAAGGAGTCTGACACACAAAGAGCCAGAGATGTCATGAAAATGCATGTCACCACCAAAAAGCTTCATACAGACATTATCGCAATGCTGAACAAGGGAGATAATATTGATATTCAGACTGCTATCGTGTATGCACTATTAACAGAATTCTTGAGAAGAATTTCAGCGCATCTTCAAAATATCGCTTCTACTGTGGTACAGCCCTACGACAGGGTGGGATTTGATAAAGAAAAAGTCCCCTCTACTGAGTAAGAAATATAAAAAGGAGGGGAATAGCGTAAAACGTGAGTGCCACAAAGAGAATTGCTGCTATTTTTCGCTCTGCAGCTATATTGGCTAGCCATCGAGCACAAAAAATGGGTACAAATCTTAACGGATAAAAGATTAAAATGCCAAAGAAATTAAACAGTAAATGGGAAAAAGCAATAGTCACTGCTCCCACTTGATTAGTCACTAAAGCGGCCAAAATTGCAGTCACTGTAGTTCCCACATTTGCCCCTAGCGTGTAGGGGAAGACCTGCTCCACAGTGAGCAGTCCTGAACCCAGCAAAGGAATGACCAAAGAGGTGGTTACTGAACTGCTCTGTACAATGGCGGTAATCACCATTCCCACAGAAAAGCTGGATAAACCGTTCTTGAATAGGTATTGATCCAGAAAAACCTGGAGCCTATCAAGCGTGAAAAACCGCATAGATAACACAATATACCGTAATGCAACAAATAACAGTATCAACGCTATAATAATGCCGATTTTAGGACCCACCGCAGAAAGGAGTCTGGAACTCACTGGGCTTGTTATCATTTTCACTGGGCTGACAAAAGTTAACCCTCCAATTTCACTGAATTTTTCTGCCATCACTGTGGCTATCTTTTGGATGAAGTGGAGCTTCATCTCCAAGGGAAATAACACACACACAGCTAGTAAGTTGAAAAAATCGTGAACAGTAGCTCCAGCAAAGGCTTTCCTGAATTCTTCCTTCCTCGTAATATGGCCAAAAGAAACCAAAACATTGGTCACTGTTGTCCCAATGTTGGCTCCCATCACAATGGGGATAGCATTGGGAATAGTTAATCCTCCCCCACCCACCAGCGCAACTACCACTGACGTGGTGGCAGAAGAACTCTGTACAATGGAGGTGGAAAGGATGCCTACCACCAATCCCACATATGGGTTGGAGGTCATCTGTATCAATTGTAACGAGAAGTCCTCTCCCAATAGTTTGAAGCCTCCTCCCATGATATCAATGCTCAGAAAGAAGCAGTACAAAGAAAGAAGGAGGATCATAAATCGAAGGGTTCTCCTCTGCATAGTGTACGGTGAATGAGAGCATTTATAATCTTTTGGTTGAAGTTTACTTTCCTAATGCCATCTCTGGAACACTGATTCTAGTTGCAATGTACAGGGAAGGTTCTCTAAATATCAAGAAATATGAAAATATACGGGAACCCTATTTTGATCATCAAGAGGGCTTTTGTGCAGTATGGGGGTAATATGGCAATTAGTAAAAAGCAACACATTGTTACAGGTGTAACAAAATCGAGACGAACACCAAAGATTGATAGACCCTAATGATAAAAGCTTAAAAATGGCAGAACCTATAGAGGTGCATGTATTCATACCTCTTTGAACCGCTTTTCATATGCTCGTCTGGTAGTGGTTAATTCATGAATTGCGTGTTCTCCTATTAATACAGGGACCTCCTTGTTCAGTTCCCGCAGCATCTTCACGTAATAGTACTTCCTCCACATT
>Ga0209636_10000563_pt1 | contig 36664 bp, 26 predicted proteins | sample DeeMarSWOR152_54_FD_187464 | JGI IMG/M metagenome (GOLD analysis project Ga0209636, IMG submission 187464) | Marine sediment microbial communities from White Oak River estuary, North Carolina - WOR-1-52-54 (SPAdes) (version 2) | ecosystem: Environmental > Aquatic > Marine > Intertidal zone >... | reverse complement strand
CCACGCTATCAACCTCCCTATCAAAATGAGGACACAGATTGCAAAGGGTCGAACAGCAGAGTACGTCCAGAAAATAGCCAAGGATCGACTTATTGTTGTCGTGGTCGCTGATGATAAAATTGTGGGTATGGGGGCACTGAAAGCTAATGAAATCAGACATATGTATATCCAATCAGAGTATCAAAGGGAAGGAATTGGATCCATGATTATAGATTTCATTGAAAAGGAAGCGTTTAATAAAGGATTTTTTTCTATTATTGTGAATTCTGTTGATTATTCTGAAGAATTTTATCAAAAAAAAGGTTTTAAATCACTTATTAAAACCCAAATTATAAGACATGGGATTACTCTCGAAACAATTCTGTTGGAGAAGATTTTAGAATGACCATATTCTTTGGTGTTCTGCACCCGAGGATTATCAACTCAATTTCATTTTTCCATCAAGCTTGCAGCCAGTTCTGTTCCTTGAATAGGCTTTTTTACGCTGGTTTGATAATCAGAGGAGTTTACAAACAGTAAGAGGGTTATGCTTCCAATAATTCCTAGAATACCTGCAAGTACAAATGTGACACCAGCCCCTAGGTACACAACGCCGTTTAAATTGAATGTAACATCTAAAAAATAATCGTAAAGTGCTCCACCAATAATAGGTCCCATTACAGACCCAAAATTAAAGAGTGCTTGTACGATTCCGAATTCTTTTCCTCGAACCGTTTCTGGAATTAACTCGCTCTGTATCGCTCTAAATGCTGGTTGATAGATTGCCCACAGAAATCGTTGGATTGCGAAGGCGATTACCACTGCAAACAGTCCCCATTGGATTCCTAATATAAGATAAAAAACACCTCTTAGACAGCCCGATATCCACACAACATGTTTTCGCGCCAGCTTATCACTTAATGTTCCACCCAGGGGGTTTCCAGAAAGTGCTAGAATACCAACAATTCCAATGATTAAAGCGATGAATTCTGGATCCAGGAAATAATAATCATCAAGAAATAATGCAATAATTGGGAAGATCATGGCATTCCCAAACCCATTGATTATGGCAACGAGATAAATCGTATAAAGGCTTCTACTTCTGTATTTTTCAGCAGTAGAAAATGTTGTCACAAGATATCTGGGACTCTGAATTATCTTTCTTCCCATTTGCTTTATTGCAATCATAAAACTACCTATTATCGTTAAGTTCTCAGAATCTGATTGACTGGGATCTTTAACTAAGAGTGCTACAATCATAGTCGCTAAGAGGCCCAATACTCCTTGACAAATGAATGTTAATCGATAAGATAGAATTGGAGGGAACCCCACTATTCCATTCAATCCTGCATAAAAGATAAAACCAATTAATGGCCCAGCTGCCATCCCTGCTTGCATTGACATAATATAATAACCTAAATTCCTTCCAGTCGTACTCTTCGTTGATGTATCTACAATTAATGCTTCACCAATGGGCCATACAGCCGCAGATGCTATCCCTTGTAATGCTCGAAGCATTAATAACGACAAAAAATCAAAAGCAAGTCCAAATCCAAATAAAAGAAAAGTGTAAATACTCATACCAACCAGAATGATTGGTTTCCGCCCAGAGACATCGGATAAATCGCCAAATGAAGGGGCTAATAGGAATCTCGTAAACATAAAAGCAGAGGTCATAATCCCAATTTGAAAAGCTATCCCGATTGGTAAACCCAGAAAGCTGAAATTAAACAATATTTCTTTAGCATATAAAGGGAAAAAAGGTAGAATAACCCCAAATCCCGTGACTACAACAAAAGAAGCCAAACACAAGGCAATGAGATTATTTGATGGACTGAACTTATCTGATTTCGATGAATGAATGACCATATATTTCACTATCTAAAGAGAATTGACTCAAAATCTGACCAATCCGTTAAAGTTGCATACGGAGGTCTTGGAAAAAGACTTTGATCTATATCTCGAGAATTAAACCAAATAAATCTAATATCTGCTCTTTTTGCGGCTATTGCGTCAATATATGAATCTCCTACATATACTGTGTTTCCTTTTGTGATCTGTTTATCATGAAATCCTTCAATTATTGATATAAGACCCTCAGGGTTAGGTTTTGGTTTCTTAAAGTCCTCTCTGGTCAGTATTTTAAACTCCTTTAAAAATTCAAATGTCTGGTTGGCTAAATAGAGTTTTATTGTCATTTTTGAATTATTTGTATAGATTACTGAATGTAAATTATATTTCTTTATTATTAAGGGTATTTTATTAGCTCCTGGTATTATTGTGGCATTTTTTGCAGCTTTTCTTTCGGCTTCATCTATTCTTTCATAACCTTCAGAGAATTTATGGGGATGTACTTGTTGTAATTTCTCTAATAACTCAAGAATAGGTGTTTTGGATATTACTTCAACTGAAAGCTGTGGATCGAAAAGTTCAGCGATTTGGTATCGGATGTCTGAATAATTAATATTGGAATGAATGAGGGTATCGTCTAAATCGAAAATCAATAATCTTATCATTTTATTCATGTACTAGCCTCAAATTGTCACGAAAAGCGCCAATGGATGTAGGTTAAAAGTAATTTCCCTTGATTTCTAAGTAAAAACATAATACTAGGGAAAAAATTGGGGTAAATACTTTTTATTGGTTTTTAGGTATTCCTCAAGCAATGTTTCCGCTAGTGTAAGGTCATCAACCATTAACGAAAAAGCCTGAAGAGCTACTTCACGGTCTCCTTCAATGGATGCTTTAGTGATTAGTTTAGCAATTGATATTTCTCGTTGACATAATGCAGCTATCCCTTCAGGTAAAGCTCCCATTCGTAATCCTGATGGATTTGTTCTGTTGAGGGTTACAGGAACTTCAACAATTGAATCATCAGGTAGGTTGCTAATAGCACCATTATTAGTAATGTTTAAGGCCAGTTCATATGAGTTTGCATTAGAATATATCCCTGCAATGATGTGTTCACCCCGATCGAAAGGATTAGGTATTAAGTATGCAAGAGATCGTTTACCGCTAGCCATTTCTTGAATTTGTTGCCACATTTGATCTCTTTTTTTCTTCCCTCTTTGAAAATCATAAAGTGCAATGTTATAGCGTGACCAATTTTCTTTTGTCATTGTATAAGGGAGGTATTCGCATAAATGACAGTCCCCAGGTATTGGAAGAAGCCCAAATGTTCTAAATACATCTTGAGTGAGAGGTTCAAAGTTGGGAGGAAGCTTTAGAACCTCTCGTCTGACCAATGGATATAGATCTTCACCTGTTTCTTGACGTCTAATATCTTTCATCCAAGTGAAATGATTTAATCCAGCTGCAAGAATATCATACTCTTGTACTGCTTTAATAGTGAATAGGCCTTGTTTTTCTAGGTTCTCATCATTCCATTCGAAAACCCAATCTAAATGTTCAGTAATTTCAAGATCTTCAGCTAATATTCGCCCAACAATAGAATAACCATGCCAAATTTGATGACAATAGCTCACACATTTAACTTCTGCATAATTCGCAGCATACTGAATGCGTGGGACAGGATTAGTAAAATTAATTATCCAAGAGTCTGATGCTAGATCATGAATGTCATAAAGAATTGGCATGATAAAAGCTAACCCTCTTGCTGTGTGTCCAAAGCTACCAGGTCCACCGTTTTCCGCATAATGCCAAATCCCATGTTTAATTCCAATTTCATAATCTTTAATCCATGTTTCTTCTCTATCTACTGCAACAGAGAGAATCACAAAATCAGCATTAGATAAAACCTTCTCTCGATCAGTGGTTGAATGGATTACCATTTTTGAATCCCATTCTTTATTCATACGACGTGCTAATGCAGTAACTAGTCTTAAATTAGCTTCATTAATATCAACAAGGGCTAATGTGGATCCTTTTAGGGTTTCGTGTTGCATAATCCCTCCAAGGTTCTCTAAACCAAAACTAGCACTACCTGCGCCTATAATAACAATTTTTGGACCATCCACCATTCATATAGCACCTACTATTCGTTACTTGATATAGTACAAAGAATAAGATAGCAAATATATTATTCAATTCTTATTTTCTAGGGTAATGTTCAAATCAAAAGACTCGTTAAGACAAAAAAAACCAAGTTTAAATCGAGTATAGTGAAAGTATAAATGCTTTTAGATCCTTATAAGACAGAATAGGAGTATATTCTGAAGTGGCCAGTGTTTTAGAAATATGGATTTTCGTTGCGTTTTTAGGATTCACATTAGCAGCTCCTCTTGGCCCAATAAATGCTGAGGTAATCAAACAGGCATTAAATAAAACCGTTAGTGAAAAGCTTGCTTGGAGTTTAGCTATATTAACAGGGATAGGTGCGATGACAGGGGATTTTGTTGTTGCATTCTCAGCATTGACTTTAGGGGGAGAAATATTAACAGATATTTTTTCAAATCCAGTTATCACATTTTTACTTTTTTCTGTGAATATATTAATTTTAGGGTTTTTGGGTATTTCTGCTCTTTTTTCTAAACCAAATCCCATAGAAGATCGGCCAATTACTCAAAAAGAATTATTACATCCAAATCATTTGCGATTAGCTAGACAATATATAACTGGGTTTTCAATAGTCGTCACTTCTCCATGGTCTTATCTTTGGTGGGTATCTATGGGAACATTAATTTTGTTTAGTGATCTTAATGTACCCGACCCCCTTTTTCGTTTAGGGATTGTTATCATGTTTTTATCAGGGGTGTTAATTTGGCAACTGTTTTTTACGACCTTACTTGGTGCTATAGGGCGTTTACCAAACCCAAAACTCTTTGTTTGGGTACAGAGAGGGACAGCTATCATTTTATTTGCCTTTGCTGCTTTAATGGTTAATGAAGCAATTCAATCCCTGTTAGCTATAGTTAATCCAGATTAATCAGAATATATTTAGTTCAATCGTTTGTACATCTTTCTATTACTCTTATAGATTGTTAAAAATTCTTTAAAGAGTCGATCATAAGTTTTAACATTCTTTGGATTAGGTTGAAATATCCTTGAGTACTGAATGAGGTTCGGAATATCATCAAAAGTGATGTATCCTAAAGCAACTGAAGCAATAAAAGCTGCTCCTCTAGCATTTGCTTGAATTGGATCCTTAACACGTCGAATTGTTCTATTCAGTACATCCGCATAAATCTGACACCACACATTAGATTGAGCCCCCCCTCCAATTATATTCAGTGGATCCATTTTTCTTTTTATAAAAGCCTCAACGTACTTCAATACCCAACGATTGTTATAAGCTACTCCTTCAAACACTGATCTAATCATATGTTCCTTCTTGGTTTTTAAGGAGAGGTTAAAGAAGCCACCTCGAACAGTATGGTCTTCAATTGGCGTTCGTTCTCCATATAGCCAGGGAGTGAAAATAACTTTACCGCTACCCACTGGAACATTCTCAACAATTTCATCAAACATTTTGTATACTTTAGCATTCCCAAAGTACTTTTCATCATCAATGAAGAAAATGTTATCACGTAAGAAATTTAAACAGGCCCCTGCAGTTTCCTGTTCATTAACAACAAAATACTTCTCTGGAATAGCAGCGGGAATGGAAGCCATATTGTGAGAGATATCTGTTTTTTTGAAGGGAACATGGCAAATTACCCAGGAGCTGGTTCCAATATAGATATGCCCTTGGTAGTCTTCAACAGCTCCAGAACCTACTATTGCAGATAGAAGATCAGGAGCTCCCATTGATACTTTTACATCTCGATTAATACCTAATTCATCAGCAATTTTTGGTGTAACATTTCCTAAAATATCAGTTTGCCCTTTCAAGTCAGGAAGTTTTTCTTTCTCAATTTTGAGACGCTTTATCAGAGTTTCATCATAATGTATATTATTAATATCACGAGTATTGGTCACCCAATGAAGAGTAATTGAACCAGTAGAAGCAGCGAATTTCCCTGTGAATTTTAAGTTTAAAAAATCAATGCAGTCAAGAAATTTGAAGGTTCTTTCATAAATCTCAGGACATTCATACTTTAAATACAATATATGTGAAATCGGATCTTTCCCTGATAAACCTGGAGCTCCCCCTGTTTTATAGATAAACCGAATAATGTCCTTCAAAGGATAACCCGAAATTTTTGGGAAACCGCCTAAAGTTTTCCTGAGATATGGTGCTCCACGCGAATCCATCCAGATAATCGCATTCATCAAATGGTTTCCATTAGCGTCTACAGGAACTGTACCAGACCATTGACTTGAGCAAGAAATAGCAACGATATCATTAATAGGAACAAGAGACTTATCGATTAAGCGTTTTGAAGTTTTTAAAACAGCTTCCCACCATTCATTAGGATCTTGTTCAGCTCCCCCGTCTCCTCTTAGATATAAAGGTGTTCTTTCAAAAACAAAATCTAAAACCTTTCCGTACACAGAACAAAGTGCAGCTTTAACACCTGATGTCCCATGGTCAAAAGCCAATACATATTTCTTTTCTTGTTTTTGGTTTGACATCACTAACACGTTTTTACTCATTATAAAGTAATTGTTTCAATATTTCCTTCATCATTGATTGATTCAATTGTTAAGGGTGACCCCTCTCCAGTGGTTGTCTCAAGCCTAAGGTGCTCTTGCATAATATTAAGAAAGTCTAAAGGATTTACACACGCTTCTGGCGGATGAACACCCTTTTTTGTGATTAATCCCCTATTCATAAGAACAGCGCCGATTGCAGCAGGAATACCTGTTCCTTCCCCCATAGCTAGGCTTTCAGACGCTAATGAAAATACATACTGATGAGTTTTTCCATCTTTTTTCCCTTTTACAACAATTTTCACACATCCCCTTTGGGATCCGAAATTTGTTTCTTTCAATATTCTCTCTCTTTGATTAATGATATAAGAAATAGTAAATTCTAGTGGAGAAATCATATTTCCTTTCACATTTATTGGCTTGTCATCTGTTAAACCAAGTTTTACTAGGTCAGTGATAAGATAGAAGTACTCCGGAGGTAAAACTGTTCCTTTATTTGTGACTCGTTGAACACCCTTGATATACTGTGGTAGCGTGATAGTTTCTGGATGTGGATATGGATGAACTCGATATTTTCCAAGTTTTGGGAAATTAACCTCTTCTTCTAGTGCTTTTCCATCATCGTCAAAGAAATTGACAGTGATAAAATTTCCATCAATAAACACTGGGATTTCAATTTTCATAGAATGAATTCGATGATAAATCACTCCTGGACCTTCGTATGTTTCCCCTCCATGTGCATGGTAGAGGTCGATTGAATCCACTTCATCGAGTAATTGATCAGCAGCAAACTTTGCCAATAAATTAGTGATGCCAGGCGAGCTTCCCATTCCAATTAAAGCTGTGATATTTGATTTTTGTGCTTCATTGTCCATCTCTAGCACTTTTTTTGTTGCATCAACATCGTCGTTGATATCTACATAGTTTCTTCCCATCTCTATTGCTGACTTCAAAACTAATGAACCATATTTATAGAATGGGCCAATACAATTTAGCACGACATCAACAGACTTAATTAGCTTGTTAAGACTTTTAAAGTTGTTTACGTTGATTTCTCTAAATATAACTTTGTCTGAACAAATTTCCTCGGCAATTTCGTGAGCTTTTTTTATATTAATATCACCAATGATCACTTTAGAGAAATCTGGAAAAGTAGTAAGAGTCCTAACCGCTATTCTGCCAACAGCTCCTGCTCCTCCTAACACAATGATTTTTGTCATCTTCCTTCACAGTCCTATGAAATGTTTTATATTAGACATGTAACTTTTTAGTTTAATATTTCAGTTTTATGGTATAATACAACAATTATCTGTTGTTAGAATAATTTGTTTAGAAATATCAAAGTAATGATTGAAGATTAGGGAACTATTGAACTTTGATATGCAAATTTTGGCTGAAGATAAAGAAAATTCTAATAGAAAAACCATATAATAATCATGATATAATAAATACTAAATGCGGAAAAGCTCAACTTTCAGTGAGTAGAAATGCAATTAGAAACAATCCTTGGTAGGCCAGATGTTCCTACAGATGTGAAAGAAGCTGTCAAGAGCTATTTAACAAAACAGAAGGATATTGAAGAAGAGAAACGTGAAATTGGACTGCAATTACGTCAAACACTTGATTCTATGGGCGATGCAATACATGTTGTTGGACCAGACCTACGTTTTATTCTTTTCAACAAAGCTTTCAAACAATGGAACAAAGAATTGGGCCTCCAGGAAGATATAATAGGTCAGAGAATTATTGACGCATTTCCTTTCCTGTCAAAGAATGTAATTGGCGAATATAAGCATGTTTTCAGTACGGGTGAATCTATCGTCACCGAGGATTGTACTACAATCGGGGATGAAGAATATATTACTGAAACACGAAAGATACCAATCGTCGATGAGGGAAAGGTCACCCGTGTGGTTACTGTTATTAGAAATATCACTGATTATAAACAAACAATGACTGCTTTACAAGAATCAGAGGAAAAATATCGATCCTTGGTTGAACGAGCGAACGACGGTATTGGTATAGTTCAGGACTCATTAATAAAGTATATTAATCCAAGTTTAGCCAAATTAACTGGTTACACAGCGCAGGAACTTATTGATACTCCAATTTTGAACTATATTCACCCTAAGGTTCTTTCTGAAGTCATAAATCGCTACGAGCAACGTATGGCTGGTCAAAGTGTTCCACCAATATATGAAACAAAAATATTGCTGAAACACAATAAGGTATTAGAAGTTGAAGTTAATGCTGGTGTTATCTCTTATCAGGGCAAACCCGCAGACTTCGCGATCATACGTGACATTACTGAGCGTAAACAAGCGGAACAGGCATTACAAGAGAGTGAAGAGAAATACAGGACAATTCTAGAGAATATTGAAGATGGTTATTATGAAGTTGATCTTGCTGGGAATTTAACATTCTTTAATGATGCTATGTGCAAAATTCATGGGTACCCTAGGGAAGAATTGATGGGTATGAATAACCGAGAGTATACAAATGAAGAAACTGCCAAAATGGTATATAAGAACTTTAACAAGGTATTTCAAACAGGGGAACCCACGAAAATCTTCGCTTATGAGATTATTAGAAAGGATGGATCTAGAAGGGTTAATGAGGCGTCAGTTTCTTTAATAACTGATTCTGAAGGTGCACCCACTGGATTCCGGGGGATTATCAGAGACATAACCGAGCGTCAAGAGGTGGAACAAGCACTGCGAGAGAGTGAAGCACGATATCGGAGGTTAATTGAGCTTTCTCCTGATGCTATCACTCTGATTGATCTAAATTTCAATATTATTGCAGTTAATCAGCAAGCTATTAAATTGAGTGGTGCAGTTATCGCTGAAGAATTGATTGGGAAAAATGCAATTGAATTAATTGCACCAGAAGATCGAAACCTTGCAATTGAAAATATTCAAAAGACCTTGCAAGATGGAGTGATCTCAAACTACGAATATAAGTTAATAAGGTTAGATGGAATTAGTTATCCTGCAGAATTGAGTGCAGCATTAATCACTGATATAAATGGAGATCCATTTGCTTTCATTATTATAGTAAGAGATATTTCTGAGCGTAAGAAAACAGAGGAAGCACTAAAAGAAAGCGAATATAAGTTTAGGGTAATATCAGAGCGAACTATGATGGGAGTATGTATTCTCCAAGATGATGTAATAAAATACGCAAATCAGTCATTAGCAGAAATTTTTGAATATTCAATAGATGAAATACTTAACTGGGAACCAGGAGAATCTGCAAAAGTAGTACATCCTGATGATAGGCCTTTTGTGACGGAACAGGGACGAAAGAAACAATTAGGAGAAAAAGATGTTGTAACCAATTATTCTTATAAATTAATAACAAAAAATGGGCAGTTAAAATGGGTTGATAATTTTTCAAAAGCCATATCTTTTTTAGGCAAAACAGCAGTTTTAATTACTCTAATCGACATTACTGAACGTAAACAAGCAGAGATGGAGTTAAAGAAGTCCAAAGATAAATATCAGATGCTTGTGGAAAAGTTGCAGGAAGGAGTTGCCTTAGAGGACGCTCGAGGAGTGTTTACCTTTGTAAATCCTAGAATAGCCGAATTATTGGGCTATACTGAAGATGAACTAATAGGAAAACATTGGAGTTACATAGTACCAAAGGAATATATTGATCAAGTGAAAGTTGAGACTGCAAAACGCCCCAAAGGAGTTAGTAGTACTTACGAAGTTTGTACTCTAACAAAAGATGGACGTCATGTCCCCGTAATTGTTACAGCGGCTCCTGTTATCTCTCCCAGTGGAGAATTCGATGGGGTCCTGACTGTGTTTACAGATATTACTGAACGTAAGCTAGTTGAGAAGCAATTACATGAGACCGCTGAGAAATATCGTACAATCTTAGACACAGTCGAGGAAGGATATTATGAGGTGGATCTTGCAGGGAATTTAACTTTCTTCAATGATTCACTCTGTAAAAATTTAGGTTATGCGAACTTTGAATTGCTAGGTATGAATTACCGTCAGTATATGGATGAGGAGACTGCTAAGATGGTGTTTCAAACCTATAATACTGTCTATCGAACAGGAGAACCTGCTAGGATTTTTGATTTTGGATTCATCAAAAAAGATGGGACAAGGGGAGTCAGTGAAGCGTCTATTTCTCCAATACGTAATTCTGAAGATGAAATTACTGGGTTCCGAGGCATTGTTCGGGATGTTACAGAACGTGCTGAGATGGAGAAAGCTTTGAATGAGGAAAGAGAGAGATTTCAGAACCTCGTTGAAAAGCTAGAAGAGGGCCTTACGGTAGAAGACCCGGATGGATTTATTACCTTTGCTAATCCCAAAACATTAGAAACATTAGGTTATACTAAAGACGAACTATTGGGTAAGCATTGGAGTTTTATAGTTCCTGAAAATGATCTGGATCAATCATATAAGGAGACTGCAAAACGGCGTAAAGGGGTGAGTAGTACTTATGAAAGCAATGTCCTAGCAAAAGATGGGACACTAATACCAGTTATTGTTTCAGCAGCACCAATTTTTTCAAGCACTGGAGGTTACCAAGGAGTTCTTGTACTATCTACTGATATCACAGAACGCAAGCGGGTAGAGGAGGAGTTGCAGCAAAGTGAGGAGAAGTATAGCAACCTTTTCCACTTTTCAAATGATGCGATTTTCTTACATGACTTAGAAGGTAACATCATTGATGTTAATGAGAAAACATTGGAACTTTTTGGGTACACTAAATCAGAGTTACTTTTAATTTCAATTCCAGCCCTTCACCCTCCTGAATCAATTGAAACATCGAAAATGGCTTTTAAAACAATCTCAAAAGAGGGATTTGTGAGCTTTGAGATCGATTTCAGGAAAAAAAATGGAGAGGTCTTTCCTGCTGAGGTGTCATCAAGTCTTTTCGACATTAGAGGGAAAAAAGTAATTCAAGGGATCGTCCGTGATATTACTGAACGCAAACAAGCGGAACAGGCACTTCGGCAAGTAAAACTTGAAGAAGAACGCTACCATGCCATGATGTCTCATTTCATTAATAATGATATGCAAAAGATCATCAATAACTTAGAATTACTTTCCTTAATGTATGAATCTCAACTAGAGCTTGATCGCCACATAGTAAATAATGTTATTGATATCGCATCTGGTTCATCCAAAACCATTGACACAGTAAATAAGATTTATGAGGTTCTTCAGTCCCCATTTATTCAACCAAAAGAAAGTCAATCTCTTTTTGATATTATCAATGAGCTTGTCTCTGAATTATCGAATTTTTCCAAACTTATCAATATTTACAAAAGTAGCCTTAGTGTGTCATTATTTACTGATGTACACCTTAAAGATGTTTTTAACGAGATATTATTCTTTATTTTGAGTTTCTATCATGATTCTGAAAATATCAGAACAAGTATCGATATTAAGGGATCCCTTCTCTCTTCTTTCTTCTGTGTTCTCATTAGTGATTGTTGTTCTGAAGCATTACCTCAAGAAATAGTTACAAAACTGTCAGGGACAATTACGGATGAATGGGAAATTATCGGACATAATATTGGGATTGCTCTTGCTTCTGTCATCATGCAATATTATGGCGGATCGCTTGAAATTCACCCCCAAGATCCCAAAGGAAATGAGTTTCATCTTCTCTTCCCGCTTAAATTAATCGAAGGTTCAAATGACAAGGAATAAATTCGATAACAACAGCAATAATATTCAAGGATTTTTTCATTTCAAAATCAAATGTGTCTTCATTTAACATGAACTTCAGGAATTCTTTAGTTAATGGAAAAGAAAGGATTCTAGCTTGGATTTTTCTCTGATCATGCAAAAAAATAAGGAATCATTTGAGTAAACTTAAATCTCTGAATTGATTCAGGTTTATACAATTCAGTAAGAAAAACTACAGATGGCAGTGGATTTTAATGGAATTTGAGGAACTGCTCAATAAGCTGGATATTCCTAGAGATGTGAAAGAAACAATTCAGAGAAAAATTAGCAGTATTAGACAGATTGAATTAGATTTGAGAGAATCAGAGGAAAAGTATCGGAATCTAGTTGAAAGAGCAAACGATGGCATTGCTTTAGTTCAGGACTCATTAATAAAGTATGTTAATCCAAGTTTAGCTAAAATGACTGGTTATACTGCTGATGAACTATATGACACTCCAATCATAGATTATATTCATACTGATTTTCGTTCGGACGTTCTGAATCGTTATGAACAACGTGTGACTGGTCAAAGTGTACCATCAATATATGAAACAAAAATATTGCTGAAACACAATAGGGTATTAGAAGTTGAAGTTAATGCTGCTATTATCACTTACCAGGGAAAACCAGCTGATCTCGCGATCATACGTGATATTAGTGAACGAAAACAGGTAGAACAGGCGTTACGGGAGAGTGAGGAGAAATATAAAATATTATTCGATGAATCTCCAGATGCTATTACCATAATTGGGTTGGATGGTATCATTCAGGATTGCAATAAAGCAGCCTCAAAAATTTTCTTAATCCCTGTTGAAGAAATGATTGGTAAATCGTACATCGAGTTAGATATCCTGATGGAAGAAGATGTACCCAAGTATCTTGACTTTTTTTCACGATTTCTGAACGGAGAAGATGTTGAATTCACTGAGAGTAGAATTAAGCGTAGAGATAATCAGATCCGTCATTTTAAGGTGTTTCCTGCATTCATAAAGAAAGATGATGAGATTTTAGCTATTCAAGTAATTTCACGAGACAATACTGAACACAAACGAGCTGAAGAAGAGTTACGAGAGTCCAAAGAAAAATATCAGATGCTTGTTGAAAAATTGGAAGAGGGAGTTCTATTAGAAGATGCTGAAGGGGTCATTTCCTTTATAAATCCTAAAACAGGTAAACTACTAGGTTATACTGAAGAGGAACTAATAGGAAAACATTGGTCAAACATTGTTCCTAGCGAATATTTTGACCAGGTCTCTATTGAAACAGCAAAACGTCCCAAAGGACATAGAACAACCTATGAGGCAAGCTTATTAGCAAAAGATGGGCGTCATATTCCAGTGATTATAACAGCAACACCAATTTTTTCTCCTAAAAATGAATTTGAAGGAGTTCTATCCGTCTTTGCAGATATCACTAAACGGAAGGAGGTGGAACAAAAATTACGCGAGTCAGAAGAGCGGTACAGGAGTTATATAGAGAGTGCGCGTGATATAATTTTTACTATATCTCCTGATGGTATTTTAACTTCTATTAATCCCATAGTAAAATCCATTACGGGTTTTACTCAAGACGAGTGGGTCGGAAAGCCATTTTCACCTTTAGTACACGAAGAAGATCTTCCCATTATAATAGATGGATTTAAACGTGTCTTGGAAGGTGAACGGTTGTCTCCAGCTGAGATGCGACTTTTAACCAAGTCTGAAGATTACGTAACAGTTGAAATAAAAGCTTCAGCTCAGGTTAAGGATGGGAAACTTGCAGGTATGCTGGGTATTGCACGTAATATCACTGAACGTAAACAAGCTGAAGAGGCACTACGACAAGTAAAGCTGGAAGAGGAACGTTATCATGCTATGATGTCTCATTTCATCAATAATGATATGCAAAAGATAATCAATAACATAGAATTACTATCATTAATGTACGAATCCAAGCTAGAACTAGATAACAATATTATAAACCAAATCATAACAATCGCTTCTAGCTCGTCTAAAACCATTGACACGGTAAATAAAATCTTTGAAGTTCTCCAATCCCCTTTTATTCAACCAAAAGATAGCATTAAACTTCTCACTGAGATTAATGATATTGTGATAGAAATACCAAAGGCTTCTCAGCTTGTCAATATTAACAAGAAGAATCTTGATGCAAGGGCATTTATCGATACACGTTTCAAAGATGTTATTAATGAATTATTAACGTTTATCTTGACTTCTTACGATGGAACCATTAGTGTTGAAACAAATATCAATATTACAGGGTCTTATTTCCCTTCATTTTTCTGTGTTTACATTAGTGACTGTTGTTCTCAACCATTACCGCAAGAAATAATTTCAAAACTCTCAGGAACAATCACAGATGAATGGGAAATAATTGGACACAATATTGGGATTGCACTAGCCTCTGTCATCATGCAATATTACGGGGGATTACTGAAAATTCGTCCATCTGATCCAAAAGGAAACGTCTTTGAGCTCCGTCTTCCCAAAATATTAATTGAATAGCGAGAAAAGGAGAAAAAAGAAGACACAGAGTCATCTGTATCCTTTCTCTTTGTAATAACCTCAAATAACATTAGATAAGGCCCTGTGCCATCATTGATCGGGCAACTTTCATGAACCCTGCAATGTTTGCCCCGACAACTAAGTTTCCTGGAGCACCATATTTCTCTGCTGCAACACGAGCGCTTTTATGGATGTTAACCATAATACCATGAAGCCTTTTGTCTACTTCTTCACGTTCCCAAGCAAGCCGTAAACTATTTTGGGACATCTCAAGGCCTGAAGTAGCTACTCCACCTGCGTTTGCTGCTTTAGCTGGACCAAAAGCAACACCAGCTTCTAAGAAAAGATTGATTGCATCAATTGTGGAAGGCATATTAGCTCCTTCACCAACTGCGATGACCCCATTGTCTATCAAGGTTTGTGCGTCATTAACTTCAATTTCATTTTGTGTCGCCGAGGGGAAAGCAATATCACATTTAATTTCCCAAGGTCGTTTATTGGAATAATAATCGACATTGAATTTATCTGCATATTCTTTGATCCTGCCTCTACGTATTTGTTTAAGCTCTAGAAAGAAATCAAATTTCTCTCCAAAAGTGACACCATCAGGATCGTAAATAAACCCATTAGAATCAGAAAGTGTTACAACTTTGCCACCTAACTGATTTATTTTCTCTGTTGTGTATTGGGCTACATTTCCAGAGCCTGATACTGTACAAACTTTGTCTTTGAGGTCTAGACCTCGATCCTTAAGCATTTCAACCACAAAATAAGTGCAACCGTATCCTGTTGCTTCTGGCCTGATGAGAGAACCACCGTAATCCAATCCTTTACCTGTTAATACCCCTGCATGGAATTGATTCATAATTTTTCTGTACTGACCGAACAGATATCCTATTTCACGGCCACCTACGCCGATGTCTCCCGCAGGGACATCGCAATCAGGTCCGATATGGCGGAATAGCTCTTGCATGAAGCTTTGGCAAAAGCGCATGACTTCAATGTCACTTTTACCTTTGGGATCAAAGTCAGATCCCCCTTTACCACCACCCATCGCGAGACCAGTCAATGCATTCTTAAATACTTGTTCAAATCCTAAGAATTTGATGATTCCAAGATAAACACTTGGGTGGAATCGTAAACCCCCTTTATAAGGACCGATTGCTGAATTAAATTGGACTCGAAAACCACGATTGACATGAATTTCACCTTGATCATCCTGCCAAGGTACCCTGAACATAAGTTGCCTTTCGGGCTCAACGATGCGTTCAAGCATCTTGTGTTTTTTTAATTCGGGATGTTTTTCAATCGCAGGTTCTAAAGATTCTAAGACTTCTTTTACTGCTTGATGAAATTCTTTCTCACCAGGATTCTTTTCTTTAACCCAGTCAAATACTTCGTCAACGTAAGTCATTTCAAAACCCTTTTCTTCAAGATTTCTTTCTAACATTTGGGACTTATTTTAAATAATAAGCCTAGAACAGACGTTTTTGTATCCTGTCTGTTAGGAATTATGCACTTATGAGTCTTTTTTTAATACCATTGGAAGGAACTATTTTACTCTTTCTTGTGACATAAAGTTACTCTATTGTAGAGAAATTAAATTTAAGATATGGAAAGGAGATTACAACACATTTAATAAAATATCTGAAAAACAGTACTGAATTTAATTAAAAATTTCTCTGTTCTGAGGTAAAATGCCTCGAGTTCGAATTGATCTGAAGAAAAAAGATGATTTTATCAGATTTTCGACCAAAGGTTAGAGTAATATAAAAAAATTTGCTATTCAAGGAAACTTTTTCAAAGTATTATTTGTATAAAAAAAATGAGAAAGAATGACAAATTCTACCCCCCCTCGTATTATCGAAGAAAGTGATTTAGGACTGGATTATAAGCCAAAATATCGTGTCTTTCATGATTTAATGACAAAACGGATAAATAAAGTGCTTCTAGTAAGTTCATACTACGACAACTTCATTTTGGAGGAAGATGGTAGGCTATCCGATCAAATTTTTGAAGAATTTCATAATTTGAATCTTCGAACATTACCAAGTATCACGCGGGTTGCTTCTGTTAAAGAAGCGTTAAAACTGGTGAACGAAAAAGAATTTGACCTAGTTATCACCATGAGACGATTAGGAGATGTTGATGCTTTTGCTTTTGGACAGGATATTAAAAAAATCCGAGACATCCCAGTCATTCTACTGTTAAATAATGTTAGCATCATACCGTACCTACCAGCTCCAACAAAAAGAATGGGAATTGATAGGATTTTTTTATGGAATGGAGATTCCACGGTATTTGTAGCGATAATAAAACACTTAGAAGATAGCCTTAATGTTGAACATGATACTGAGGAAGGCCTTGTTCGTGTGATAATCGTCGTTGAGGATTCAATTCGTTATTATTCCCTCTTCTTGCCTTTGATTTATAGTGAACTCATGAAACAGACCCATCGATTAATTTCAGCTGGAATTAATGATTTTTACAACTTATTACAAATGAGGGCGAGGCCAAAGATCCTATTAGCATGTACTTATGAAGAAGCCATGAATTATTATCAAAAATATGAGAAATATGTCATAGGTGTAATCTCTGATGTTAGATTTCCCAGAGGGGGGAAGATAGACAAAGATGCAGGTTTAACTTTCATTAAGGAAGTTAAAACTAACAATCCCACTCTTCCTACTGCGTTACAATCAAGTGAACTAAAAAACAAAAAACGAGCTAAGGATCTAGGAGCATATTTCATTCATAAAAAATCACGGCGTCTCCTTCAAAGTTTAAAGGAATTCATGTTGAGATTTCTCGGTTTTGGTGACTTTGTTTTCCGCCTAGCTGACGGTTCGGTTGTTGGCCGAGCTAGAAACATTATGGAGTTGTATCAAGCTATTTCTGTGGTACCTAATGAATCTTTAATATATCATGGATCACATGATCATTTTTCTGGCTGGTTAATGAATCGTGCAGAGTTTGCTATTGCCCAGAAGATTAAACCTGTGAAAGTTACCGATATGACAGAGGAGGGTTTACGACAATTCCTTCTCGAATCAATAAACGCTATCCTTGTTGAAAAATCTGGTGGTGTCGTACATGATTGGGATAGGGAGAGTCACCATCCTGCAATACGATTTACTCGACTAAGACCAGGTTCATTGGGAGGAAAGGGTCGAGGGATTGCATTTTTACAATTCCTCCTTAATACATTCCTACTTTCAGATGATCTTTCACTTGACGTCGATATTCGTATACCTAAGACGTTTGTAATAGGAACAAGTGAATTTGATCTTTTCATGCAAGAGAATGATGAGCTTTATGACATTGCTCTTTCTAATACTCCTGATAAAGATATTAAAAAGAATTTTTTAAAAGCAAAGATCTCTACAAGTCTCAACGACGATCTAAGATATATTTTACAGACACTTACCGGCCCGTTGTCTGTACGATCTTCAAGTTTATTAGAAGACTCTCAATATCAGCCATTTGCAGGAATCTTCGATACATATTTTTTACCTAATAACCAAGATATGAATACTCGAGTAAAGCTTTTATGTAATGCAATAAAGCTAGTGTATGCTTCATCTTATTTAAAGAGAGCAAAAAGTTATGCTGAATCTACTGATCAGTCTGTTGAAGAATCAAGGATGGCAGTTGTCATTCAGCAAGTGGTCGGGAGAAAACACCTTGGAGAATTATCCTATCCTTCTTTCTCAGGAGTAGCATCCTCATATAATTATTACCCAATATCTTATATGCAACCTTCTGATAGGATAGCTTTTCTGGCCATTGGTTTAGGAAAAACCATTGTAGATGGTGGTATTGCTCTTCGATTTTGTCCAAAATATCCAGAAATCAGTTTTTTTTCTACTCATGACCAATTATTGCAGAATAGTCAAAAAGATTTCTTTGCTATTGATCTGGCATCAACAGCAACTGATATTACCGAAGGTGAAAATTCTTTTCTGGTAAAAACTAGCGTTTTCAATGCTGATAAAATGATATTATCTGAAGTTGCAGATACTTATGATTACAACGATCGTGTACTTAGGAGTGGGTATATGGGAGAAGGTGCTCCTATTGTAACCTTCAGTAAACAATTGAAATATGACACATTCCCTTTTGCTAAAACAATATCAAAGATTCTAGAACTTGGGGAGAAAGCGATGGGTTGTAGCGTGGAAATTGAATTTGCAGGGAATTTTCAACCCACCCCAAAGAAAAGAACTACATTTTACCTGTTACAAATACGACCATTCGTCGAACAAAACGAAATACTAAGTGAAGAAGTCATTTCAGTTCCCAAAAGCGAGATGTTGGCATATTCATCGCAAATCTCTGGCAACAGAGTCATAAAGAACATTCATGATATTGTCTATGTGAAACCCGAATCTTTTGATAAAATGAAAACTCAAGAAATGGTTAACGAAATCGATCGAATAAATCAGAGCTTGCGAATCCAAGGAACCCCATATATCCTTCTAGGATTTGGTCGTTGGGGGACCTTCGATCGCTTTTTAGGAATTCCTGTGAAATGGAACCATATATCGAACGCTCAAGTGATCATTGAAACTGATTTGGAAGATTTTCAAGTAGAACACTCCCAAGGAAGTCATTTCTTTCAAAATATCACCACAGCCAATATTGGCTACTTTTTTATAAAAACTAAGTCAAAAAAGGACTTCATTGATTGGGACTGGCTGAAAAATCAGAAAAATATGGTAACAGAAGCTGATTACATTCGTCATATTCGGAAAAAACGTCCTTTTCTGGTTCTGATAGACGGACGGAAGAGAGAAGGTAAAATAGTTAAACCTGAATCCGACTTTGAAAGATAACAGATATTATATGTGATATTACCGATTAAGGTGGTAGATTCAATATCTAGAAAAAAGATTAAGGTAGTAACTAAAGAGAACTATTGTAGAAATAAAAAACCTGGATATACAAAGAGAAAAATGGAGAATGATAGAAACATTTAAATTTACTATTTTTGTGGCTTTGGTTGAGGTAGATGCCTTGGAATTTACACAACTTTAGATGAAAATGGCTCTTTTTTTATATTTAACAAGACATCATTAGATCTATCAAATCTATTATTTTTACAATTACTTTTACATCGATGTCGAATCTTACAGAAAATAAGCAGTATCACTATCTTTCAGGTAAAGGAGTTTCAAGTAAGTTGAATAGCGATTCTATCTTAGTTTCACCAGAGATGGCGAAAATTTTGCGTCAGTTAAGCAAAGGTGGCTCGATGACAATAGATGAATTGGCTGAAACTATCGGGACGTCCCATGCTAAAGTAGAACAAATTACTACACGATTAAGCAAGGAAAAATTAGCAATCAGAGATGTGAAAACATTTACTCGTGTTGTACTAACAAGAGAAGGTAAAAAAATTATCAATACAGGATTGCCTGAAAATCAGATAATGGAAGTAGTAAAGAATAAACCTGATGGAATACCAATAACCCAGCTCTCTTCTATTGTGGGTCTAACTAAACAGGAAGTAAATGCAGGAATAGGAAAATTAAGGAATGCTGGATTTGTTAATATTAACAAAGGACTTCTTATTCCTGTTGAAACAGAAACAAGATTGAATCAAGAACTAGAAGATACTTTGAAATCTTTATCTGAAGATCCCCTATTACCTGTTTCAAAGGAAATAATACCGATACTTTCTAATAGAGGATTTGTTGAATTAAAAGAACGACAGCACGCAACTGTTGAGATAACCAATTCAGGATCCAAAGCATTATCAAATATTAAGATTATTGAAACTGTATCACGCTTGACTCCAGATCAAATACGGTCTGGACAATGGCGATCCTTACAGTTAAAAAGCTATAATATCACTACTCGTCCTAAAAAACTCCCAATAGGAAAAAAACATCCGTATCTTATGTTCTTAGATGAAGTAAAACAAAAACTTGTAGGTCTAGGATTTATTGAGATGAGGGGGCCACTTGTCGAAAGTGAATTCTGGAACTTTGATGCCTTGTTCCAAGCACAAGATCATTCTGCACGTGAATGGTCAGATGTTTATACAATAAAACATCCGACTCATGGAATCCTCCCCAAGGATCAGGAGCTGGTAAAAAATGTTCAGCACGTTCACGAAACTGGCGAACCTGTTGGTTCGCGAGGTTGGCGATATAGATGGGATCCACAAAAAGCTGCTCGGTTGATACTAAGACCTCAGGGGACAGCTGTGAGTGCTCGGACACTCTACAAACTTAAAATTCCCGCAAAATACTTTTGTATCGCACGATGCTATAGACCTGACTCAGTTGATGCTGTTCACCTGTCCGAGTTCAATCAGCTCGAAGGGATCTCCTGTGATCCTTCTATAACCTTCCGTACCTTACTAGGCCTTCTTAAAACTTTTGCTATCGAGATTGCTGGAGCTAGTAAAGTTCGATTTAAGCCTGATTATTATCCCTTTACTAGTCCTTCTGCTGAGCTTAGTGCTTATCATCCTAAGCTTGGGTATATTGAATTTGGTGGTTCTGGTATCTTCCGTCCAGAGGTAACTGCTCCGTTTGGTATTTCTGACCCAGTAATTGCTTGGGGTCTTGGAGTGGATCGTCTTTACATGGTAAAAAGAGGAATTAACGATATCAGAGAGCTTTTCACACACAACTTGAAATGGTTACGTACGGTGCCTTTAACTTAGAGGTGGAAAAGTTGGTTGCTTTCAAAATTTCATATTATGATGTCATTGAATTACTTCATTTACCAGATGGTACTTCCATAGAAGAATTGGATCATCTCTTTAGCTTTGGTAAATCTGAAATTGAAGAACATGATTTAGCTGATGAGGGTTATATCAAAGTCGACTGTAAAACCTCTAATCGGCCAGACATCTGGGGTGTAGAAGGTCTTGTGAGAGAGATCAGTGGTGCAATAGGACTGCAAGAAGGTTTACCTGAGATTTCTGCGCCCCCTAGTGGCTTTGTGATAGAAGTCGACCCTCGAATTAAACCTGTTCGTCCGTATATTGCTTGTTCTCTTATTAAAGGAGTGAAATTCTCTGATTTCCTTATCAAGCAATTGATTCAATTACAGGAGAAAGTTGATTTTTCATATGGACGGCGTCGTCGTCGTTCTTCTATTGGAATTTATAATGCTAATATGCTGGAAAGCCCTATTTCTTATGGTCTCACCCCACGATCAACTTCTTTCTATCCTCTTGGGTACAACGAAAAAATGACTTTAGATGAAATCCTAGTAAGACACGAAAAAGGAATAGAATACGGTAATATATTACCTTCTGAAGGAGATCTACCTATTCTTCAGGATGTCAATGGTGTTGTTCTTTCAATGCCTCCGATCATTAATAGTAATGATGTTGGGCGTATAAACGAAAAAACAACCGATGTTCTTGTGGAAGTTACAGGAACCAACCTTGAAGTTGTTAAGGTGGTCAATACATTAATTACTCAAGCAATAAGAGACCGTGGTGGTGAGGTATATAGTGTAGAAATCCATTACCCCAAGAACCATGGAGAAGCCCCTAAATTATTAGTTACTCCAGAAACAGAAGCATATGAGATAGTAGTTAACCCCGAGGATATTGAGAATTATTTGGATCTTGATTTAACGGCGGATGATATTATTAAATTTCTTCGTAAGAGAAGATTTGACGCTGTTAAGAAAGGTGGTTCATTAATTGTTAAGTACCCTCCCTACCGAGTCGATCTACTCCATTGGGTTGATGTAGCTGAGGAAGTAGCAATTGCGTATGGTTACATGAATATTGAGCCTGCGAGTTCAGAGGTACCGACTATAGGTGGAATATCTTCTCGAACGACAAGCGAGAATTACGTTCGTGAAATCTTAAGTGGTTGTTCATTGCAAGAAGTTCTTAATTTTAGTCTCACTGATCCTGAAAAATTATCTACATTAATGGGGCATAGTCATAATACACTAACCTCTTATATCCAAGTCGCTAATCCAGTGAGTTTAACTTATTCAATAATGAGAAATCGACTTTTACCTGGATTACTTGATTTTCTCTCTCGGAATACACACAATGAATATCCGCAATATCTTTTTGAAGTAGGGGAAGTTGTAAGAATTGAGGATAGATCTGTAAAAACTATTTCTAAGGTAGCAGTTACTTTAGCTAGTGCTGATGTTTCTTTTGAGCACTGCCACAGCATACTGGAAACTTTAATACAAGGTTTAGGAACTACTTATAGGTTAGAGGCTATAGAATCATCTGAGTTTATTTCAGGGAGATCAGCTAGAATTTTAGTTGATAGTGAAGAAATAGGTCTAATTGGTGAAGTCTCTCCAGCGTTGCTTGAAAATTGGGAAATATTTGTACCTATTGCTGCATTTGAAATTGATCTTTCATTAATTTCAACATTGAATTTACCACCAATAGAGACATACGAACCAGAATGAATGAAAAAACTTCATATTTCTATTTCTTAAATATGTAATAATTTTTATTTCATGATAGGTTTAAGGCAGTTTTTCGGAGAAAAACGCAGGTGCGTTACTAACCTTTGAAAGTCTTCGATCATTATTAATTGCTATATATGAGCTAAATGTAAGCCTAATCGTGGTGTGTGGACATACTGATTGCGGAGGGAATATGACCGAGAACCATATGAATCAATTGTTAGCCAAAATTTCCAAAAAAACAGGGATTTCACCTAAAAAAGTATTACATTTTTTAGGTTCATCTGATCCTTCAGAAGCATTTCTCGGTTTCAATGATGTTGAGGAACAGGTTCAGAGGACTGTTGGAAGTATTCAAGAACATCCTTTAATTGCTCCAACAGGAGTGGAAGTTATTGGTTACATCTATGAGACTTTAAAAGGGAAACTTATAAAATTAGAGCAAAGGGAAAGATAATAATTGTCCAAAATTATCCAAAAATAGTAACTTCAAGAGGAGTTTTGGCCCTCTCAACGTACTTGGGAATACTCTTTTATTATAAGCAGATAAATATAGAGGATTATTAGATAATGTCCTTCTTTTCTTTAAGATTTTAAAAGCATTAGAAATCGTTCTTGTTTATCTGGTAATGATTCCAGCCATATGCATGACGTGTTTGAGCACAGAGTATCAATTTTTTGCTCAATTTTTTGCTCAATTTTTTGCAATATATCTTTTAAATTTGTGATTTTTCCAGTTTTAATAGTTAATAGAAGGCGTGCTTGAATTGACGATGGTTGTAGGAGTGAAGTGAAAAATTCTAACTTTTTTAGTAAAAAATAGGGATCCAATGATAAATCAACAGTGATAAAATTGAAAGAATGAGGAAAACTACTGGGAGTTAATTTAAAGAAATCTTTTATCCAATATGAAAATTTATTGGGATATTGATTACGAATTTCTTTTAAAAATGGCTCAAAATCTGATGAGATTTCAATTGCCAACACAGATTGTACATTTTGTTCAAGCATATAAAGAGAAAACCCCCCAGCACTTGCACCTACATCTAAACATTTATCATGTAGATTAAAGGGAGGAAAATGAGGATTTAAAGACAACCATGTCATTTTAGAATAACCTAACGGTTTTGTGAATATCTGAAGCTCATTTTCCTCGATATTTACCTGATCATGACGTTTTACTCTGTAAGCAGGTTTTTTTATCAGTTTTTCATTTATCTTAACTCCATTTTCTCGAATGAACCGAATGGCTTTCGATCTGGAAGAGAAATATTGTTTTTGAGTTAGCCATTCATCTAAACGCATTTTTATCCAATCACTCTGTAACTAATGGTTAGTCCTTATCAAGGTCTTCAGTTTTAAAACGCCAAGATTTTTTTCCTTGTTTTTTTTTCTCTCGCAGTCGTTTTTCTTCTCGGAGAATACGTCTTACTCCCTTTCCTTTTCGGGGCAAATGGTCACCTCTAATGATTAGCTTTTTTGGAAATTGTTTTCATTGTTGTTATAACTGTGGATTGATGGATTATCACTCAAATTTTTCGATCTATTGCTTCTTAGGTTTAGATTCTGTAATTTTCTCTTTTATGCGACGCTTAGTATCTTTTATTTGTTCTACAACTTCTTTATTGATTTTATGCTTTTTTAATCGTGGAGAAAAGCGATTTTTCTTTAATGTCATTATTATCCTCAAATATCTAAATGAAAAAACTTCTTATAAATCTTCATTCATAACTGTGCTTCCATTTTCAGTTAACTCTCTCTCTTTCGAGTTTAAAGGGATTACCTAATAATAAAAAGTATATGTCATCATCACAATCGTCTCATGAAAAAAACCCATCCAGTTGTACATCTAAGGATTATAACTATTTAGAGAAGAAATACGGCAAGGAACCTAAGATTTCTGAGGAAGAACTAAAAAGAACACGTTGGAGCTGGCATTAATCTCCCCACTTAAATTTTAATAAAACTGGAAGGTTTCTCATCTATTTTTCCTTTAAAGATTTTACTTAATATACTAAACTAGCTGATTTAGACTCCTCTTTACGATAAATTAGTGGTTTGATTCATCAAAAATCATTCACATGTACCAAATTGCTCATTATTTATTCTGAAAATGTACAAAAATAATCCAAGGGGGAGAATGAGAGAAATGTATTTATTCAGGAGTAGAGATACCAAATATCACGCTGATAAATTTGTTACAAAAGGATTTCATGAGTTGACATAAAGTGTCATATGGTAAAGACTTAGCTGAATTTGGTGTGGAGTATGCCCAAGAAAATGGAGTTGACTATGTAGAAGCCAGATTAATCAATGGCCAACGAACATTTCTATTCTTACGAAATGGCATGCTGCTATCAGGAACTCAACGACCTTGGTTTGGTATTGGATTTCGTGTGCTTAAAAACGGGGGACTTGCGTTTGTGTCCATTGATGAACTATCAAGAAAAACAGTAAAAGATGTTGTTAATATTGGAGTCAAAATGGTAAAAGGATCAAATCCCAAAGAGAAAATTAATTTTGGTAAACCAGTTTCAAATGAAGCAAAATGGTCTGTAGCTACTAAACAAAAATTAGTAGACGTTGACACTGATTCAATGCTTGAATTGTTGAAAGAAATGGACAAAAGAGCTGAAGATCATGGAATCAACAATCGTGCGAACATTTTTGAGGCTCAAAGCTATGAGAAATACCTTGTGACTTCAGAAGGAACTCGAATTGAGTCAGAATCGTCCATGCTCAAATTTTATGGCATCTTAACAGCCAAAGGGCTGTTAGATTCTGAACAACGTTGGGTGGATTTAACTCGGAGTACAGGATGGGAAGGTACAAAAACTTGGATTGATAAATATGATGACGATTGTGCTCGCCTAGCTAAAGTTGCAGCGCAATCAAATAATGTTATAACAGGAAAAACAGATTTCGTTGTGGGTCCTGAAGTTGTAGGTATCATTTGTCACGAGAATTGTGGTCACCCTAGTGAGGGAGATCGAATTATGGGTCGAGAAGGCGCTCAAGCGGGTGAATCCTTCTGGCGAGATTTATCTTTAGGAGAATCACGAGTTGGATCTGAATATGTGACTATCGCAGAGGACCCAACAATTCCTGGGACAGGAGGTTATTATGAATTTGATGATGAGGGTGTTAAAGCTCGTGAAAGAATTCTAATTAAAAATGGAGTCATAAATGAACCACTACTTAATCGAGAATATGGTGAGAAATTTGGGTTAGGATCAAATGGAGCAGCTCGGGCTTCAGATTTCAATCGCGAACCAATAATTCGTATGGCTAATACATATATGAAACCAAGAGATTTTACTCTTGAGGAATTAGTAGAAGATATAAAACACGGAATTTATATGCTCTCATTTACAGAGTGGAATATAGATGATAGACGATATCAATCTAAATATGTAGGATTCGAATGTTATGAAATTAAAGACGGCGAAGTGACTAACACAATGGTACGTCGGCCAGTTATGGAGCTTACATCTGTAGGATTGTTTTCTTCGATTGACGGAGTTTCTAAAGATCTTTTCTTCGATTTTCCTGGTGTTTGTGGAAAGAGTGATCCAAGTCAGGGAGTTCCTGTTTATGCTGGTGGTGGCTACATTCGTATGCGGGATATCAGACTTGGTTGAGGTACGATGAAAATGTCAGAACAAATGGAAGCTTATGTCGATTTGTCGGTGGAAATTGGGCAGAAGTTGGATATTGATCTTATTATTGCTCGTGGAATATCAAACATTGAAAATCAAATCAGATTTTCTCAAAACAAAATTGATATAAACAAACAATGGCACTCAAATGTGATAGAACTAGTTTTGGTCGTTGACGATAATCGTGTATCAACAACTGAATTTTCACCCACCTCTAACGAGAATGTAAAGGAAAATGTGGAAGAATCAATAAAATTCACGAAAAAAATGGCAGCAAGCCCTTTCTTTCAAGGTACAGAAGAAAAAATCTCAAGTTATCCCAAACAAGAGTGGCTTGCTGACACTAAAATTCTAGATTATCGAGAAAAAGCTCCAAACGATGTAAATGCCTGTATTGATGCCGCGCTCGCTGCAGGTGCTATTAGAGTCGCTGGTTCATACCTTTTCGGCCAGAAAACAGTTTCTCTGAAAAGCTCTGCAGGGCCTAGGGGAAGTTATACTGGAACCTACTATAATCTTACAATTAGAGCAATCCAAAAAGAATTAGATGCTTCTGGCCAAGGTTTAGCTTGTGGTCGAATTCCTTCTGGCGCTGAGAAAGAATTTATCACTGCTGGAGAACGAGCAGGGCATTTATCAAAACTTCATCAAGGTGCAAAACAGGTGAAAAGGGGAATATATGATGTAGTTATGGCACCAGCGGTCGCAGCGAATTTGTTGGGAGTTATTCCAGGAATGGCGAATCCACTTGCTATTATGATGGGTAGAAGTGCTTTAGGAGATAAAATGGGAGAAAAATTGGCACCAGAGTTCGTTTCGGTACAAGATAATGGATTACAACAAGATGGATTAAATTCATCTCCTTTTGATGTTGAAGGAACCCCACGACAGACTACTCCTATATTCAAGGAGGGGGTTCTAATTAACTTCATTCATAATACTTCAACAGCCAAGATGTCTGGCGGATCCAGTACAGGAAATGGGGAACTATTTAACTTTGGCGTGGGTATTAAACTCTTAGGTCCTTCTCCTACAAACTTGGTGTTCAACAATGGAGATCATTCTATTGAAGAACTACTAGAGGGATCAAACTCAACCATTTTTGTTACTTGTAACTGGTACACTCGGTTCACTAGCGTAATATCAACAGAGTATAGCACAATTCCGAGGGATGCTGCATTTCTTATTGAAAATGGAGAATTAGGTCAACCAGTAAAGAACTTTCGTATTAGTGATAACTTATTACGGCAATTTGCCAATATTGAAGCTTTAGGGAATGATCGTGTACAGGTTAAGTGGTGGTCGCAAGTAACTAATCCCACATGGATTCCAACGGTACGCGTTAAAAATTGTCGAATTACCACCGCAACACAATAATGATAATAGCAGGATATTTTGGATATTTTCTATGAAAAAATTTAAGATTACCTAGTGAAGGTTCACAAACAATACTATGTTCATTGATAGAGAGGAATTTACAATTAGTCCAGTTTGTAAGAAATGTAACAATCATATAATGAATTTTCCGTGTCCGCATTTTGGTAGTGATGAGTCATTTTATGATCGGTCTACAAATGAAATAAAACCTATCATCCCAGTAGAATTACAAGGAAACTTTGAGGAACCCCCTCCTCTTGATATTTCTCCTAATCTAACTTCAAATTATATAAGAATGAAACCAGTCTCAAAACCATTAAAAACTCAAGTATCATCAAATTTAGGCTTCTCCATACAAGAACAGATACAATCTCTAAGTATTGTTGATTATAAGTTTGAAAGTTCACCTGCTCGCACACCACGCCTAGGAAATATGAAAAAAGCAATAAAAACTATTGAAAAGGAAATCAAAACCTTATCTTCAGATATGTAGAATGTATAAAAAATCAGAAAGTAATAGAAAGCGTTATAACAAATATCAACAAGAGACTTCTTAAATTAGAAAATGAATAAGTCTAAAAGGCTTTAATTGTTAATTACCTCTTATTGGCAATATTTCGATACTAATAATCCTTCAAGTAATTGTTTTTCAACATTTTTTCGGGGTAGACATTCCGCGATTGCCTGACAATATTGCCAAAAACCACTATTAGATATTTTATTGGAAGAAAATAACAATTTTTCTAGTAGTTTTTCATTTCCTTCTTTCCAAGCGATTAAGGATTGATGCATGATATTAACTAGACAAATTTCTTCTGGATCGATAATGCGTCGATTTAATGCATCTAGAACTGTTATTTTAGATCCTTTTTTCTTTATAAATCCCCCCCTTTGAATGATGTTAAATTCTACTCCACACGCTTGAGCAAGTTTTTGGGCTTCTCCAAAGTCAACTATTGTATCTTGAAATGTCCAGCGAAACGCTAGATAAAATTGAGATATTCCGTCAATTGTTATAGTCTCGGGGTTTTCTAGCAAGTTTTTCACGAGAAAATTCGTTGACATCGAACGGATATAGGACAATTGGTCTCCAAAACCAACAATTTCACCTGAGTAACGCTCAATTTGACGGTACTGACTCAGGATCTTCATTGCTGGCCCAATTGCCGAGATAAAGAAATCTCCGCCACGAATACCTTCTCTCCAGAAACGTTGCAATTGCTTTTGTATCTGAATTTCCATTTCGTGTTGAATTTCATGAAAATATCCAACTTCTTTTCTCGGATGTTTTCTACAAACAAGATAAATGGAGGACGAAAGGGCAGCAGATGTTTTTGCCCGAAGTCGGGTCTTCATTTCAGTGTGAATAGGCCATGAGGCTGTGACAACGAACCCAGCATACGTTAATGCCTTCAACATTGTTTCCCATCCCTCCGATGACTTATGCGCATAGACGATAATCGCAATACCTTCAGGCTTCATTATACGATATATCTCTCTGAAGGATTCACTTATCATTTCTTCAAAAAATTCTTTAGGGTTCTTTTGTCTTCCTTTATTAGCAATTATTTCATTTGATTTGGGAGTAAGAGGAGTTGCAAAAAGATTAGGAAATAAATCGCCTATAGCTCTTTTAAACCAAATATAGAAGAAATCGGATAAGTCTGAATATGGAACATTATCATAGTACGGTGGATCGGTAAAAACTGCGTCAAAATATTCATTTTCAAAAGGAAGATTAGTTGCTGATGCCTGATAGACGTGTGATGTGTTTAGAGATTTCCAGCTATTATTTCTTAAGAAGCGTAAAACCCAATCCATTTGATGTAACCAATCTCCATTAGCACCAGAAAAAACATTCAATTCTGCATAATCCCAGGCCATAGGAAGCGCTGTTCGGCCAAATACATGTTCAATTTTCTCACCATAAGCGTTATAAACGACTAAACTTGCATTTTTATCTGCTAACCTTCCTAAAATTATGGCTAAATAAGCAACGATTATGGTGGAAAGCTTGATTGGACGTGGAGTTGTATGGACTATATCTTGATACTTTTGCTCAATCAGTTGAGAATTTGTTCTTATACGTTCCAAGAAGGTTATAAGAGCTAATTGTTGACGAGAATTAAATAAATCACTCCATTTGGTCATCCCATATAGTTGAACTCCAAAACCCAATGTACCAATGGGTGGTAATTCTTCATCTGGGAAGAGAGATTCCATATATTCAAGATTTGAAAGTTTTTGAGAAAGAAAGTTTCTTGCTTGAGTGAAAACTTGAAGATCTTTCTCATTGGCTACACGATAATGCTTTTTTGCTTTTTTTGGAACACGTAGAATTACCACGGTCATTTTTTGTTGCATTTTTCCCTCTTGTGCTAGTTCACGAATCTTTTCTGCTTTTGTCACTTGATTACAAACTAAACACTTAGCTTTAGCTCTTGAAATGGTTCCTATAGAGGGATTAAAGTCAATATTTTGGTCTTCTTGAATCTGAAAAGAGATAGTCTTTAACCGTTTATCTACAATAGGTTTATATGCAATTAAACGTGTTTTGGTTCGAGCCAACCAAAAATGCTTGATCAAAGGCATTTCTACTTGACAAATCGGATTGGGACATGGAATGGTTCTCGTCCATAAATAACCAATCGGGATACTTCCGTCAGGGTCGTTTGGATAGAATTGACTTATCGCTAGATTTGCTTCATCATAAATATGAGTTGCCCATTCTTCTACTAGAGATGCAAGGTTAATATTGGCGATCGTTTGCGGCCATTCGAATGTGGCTTTGCTAATCAAGACTGCTATTGGATTTAAGTCGCTGGCATAAGTTTCACAACCAAGTCTGAGTGCTTCGAGCGGGATTGATCCTCCTCCAGAAAAGGGGTCAAGTATTCGGGGTGGTCGAGCATCCCATTGATTCTTAATAAACTGCTGACTCTGATAAATAACTGGGCTTAAATCTGACTTTACTGTATTCCAAGGTACAATTTTTTTAATTAAATTCATGATTTTTTTCTGTGTTTTCAAACTCGAAGGAAGATCAATCAGTGCTGCAAATGCAGTAGCTCGAGAAGCAGCTAAGGGACGGCGCGCCCACCATAAATGTAATGTGCTTGGATGCCCATGACGAACACTTTTCTCATGAGTAGATGCTTTTGATATCTCTACCAAAGGAAGATTCCATTCAATTATCCGTTTTTTCAAGCTTAAGCATCTCTACAAGTTGCAACATTACTTCTCTTATAAAAAATCTGGGGTTTAAACAATTCCCTCCCAGACAAGGAATTTAATGTTGTGAGTTTAAACTCATGTTGTCACAACTCACTTCTTGAAAAAACGCCCAGTAGCAGCTTGAATGGCGTCCATTCTTGTTAATAAGATTCTAACCTCTTGGATAAGGTCGGACTCAAGTTTTTTTTGCTGTTTCAGAAATTTTTTACGATATTCTTTCAAAAATTGTTCAGAAACGCTCTCGTCCCACCCATATTCCTTACGAACATCGCCATAGAGTCGATAGCCAGAGGTTGTCCGTTCAACCCACCGATCTAGATAATAGTAATCTTTTGAAAAGACAAGGACTTGAGGTATTTTTTCAACACCATTTATCTTATCGGCCAAGAAAGGATATTGATCTTTGTTGAAGATTTTCAAGTTGACATTCGGGCTGTGTTCTGCTACTCTAACGAAAACAGGGACGTTGGTTTTGGAATCCCAACACCAAGTTGTAGCAATTACCAGAAGATTGACTGGATAGGTTAAATCAATGCGAAATTCTTCAGGAGAGAATTTCTTCTCAAGTCTACGATGATATAGACTGATTCGTTCTTGTTCGTCTTCTGTACCTAATTGTAAGAATTCATCAAAAGAAACACCTGTTTGGTAGAATTCTTCAGTTATTCGTTCTAGCAACACTTAGGGTCTCCTAGTATAGATATTTGATATAATACACGAATTTGACAACCAATTTTTTGTAGATCTATCCAAGCGCTTCTTTAATCTTCTCAAGTAATGCACTTTCAGGTACCGCTCCAACCACACTCCATTTAGGATATCTAAGAATTTCACCGTCGTCCTCCTCTTCAATCCAGTCATCATTGATGATTGTCTTTGGAACTCCCTGAATTTGATATTGCATGGATAATTCTTGGAATTCTGTTGCCTCAATCATGTCAGCAGTAATATTTTCATTCAAGTTAGCAAATTTAAATGCATTTAAAACCGCTCGGGGGCAATATGGACAAGTGGGGGTCACAAAAACTTGTAAATGAACGGGATGATCAATATTTTCGATTTCTTCTACGATTTCAGGACGGAGGTCACTTTCTTTGTCTGTACCACCCATAATGATACTCTCAATCAGGCTACCAAACTCATATCCTGAAGGGATACCAAAAAATCTAATCAATCCTTTTCCTTTCCCCTCAATAGCTATCGCAGGATGTCTTGTAATACGCCATTTCTGAGCTTTTTCAGAATTTATATCACATTCACAATGATCAAGAGTTATTTTATCAGATTGTTTCGCTATTTGTTCCGCTAAGTCAAGGGTTTCATTACATAATAGACAGTGATTTTTACTTGTAAACATGTGCAGCGTTACATCTGAGGTTAATCCATCAAACATTTGACGGACTTCATTCAAAATTTTCTCTTCGATTCTTACTTTACCTTCAGACATTTAATATTCTCCTTAATTACTTTATTTAACACTTTTACCAATTCTTTATAAATATTGCGTTTCTTGAATATTCCAAAATCTATATATACGAATTACAATATATTCATAATGGCGAAGATATGACTTCAGATAAAGCTTCAAGTTCATTAGATGATGAAAATAATTCTTTAACACTACAAGCAGAATTATGTCAGTCATTAACACACCCTTTCAGACTGAAAATTCTTCAAATTCTAGAAGATGGAGAAAAAAATGTCTCAGATATCAAAGAAGTAACAAACAAACCGCAACCGTATATTTCTCAGCATCTTCGTGTATTAAGAGAAAAAGGAGTAGTAATAACGCGTAGAAAGGCTAATGAAGTCTATTATTCATTGTCTGACCCGAAAATTTTGAAGATATGTGAGCTAGTGGCAGATCTTATTGCAAAAAAGCTTTTATCGCAAGAATAACATCCATTAATGGGAATAATAAATCAGAAGAAAGTGTTTTTCTATAGGAAATTTAACTCAGCAAAATTTTTAATTGATTAACGTTAACGTAATTAAAAATGACACAAAATTGTCAATGAGTAATCTCCAGGCTAGAATTGCAATGATTCTCAATAAACCCCAAAATAATAGTATAAAACCGTACAAAATACTCGTAGGAGTGGTGTGGACAACATTTGATGACATCAGGGGAGGTATGCCAGTTGAATGGACTCCAAAAACTTTATCGGATAAATTATTGTTTGGTGTTTCCCTAAGAGGGATGTCGGTCTTTTCCAGTCGGCCAAATCATATTTCTTATTCAAAGATGCCTGCGACCATTCCTTTTCCAGAACATGAATTATTTTCAGTTTGCACAGTTCTTTATGAAACGTCGGAAACAAATCGTGGTGGGTTCAGTATTAATTTGGTATCAATTCTATTACCCCAAGTTATCATGGAGATGGCATGGATAGACCTGAGGCAGATCCAAGCAGTTTTTAGTAAATATTTTGAGTACTATCATGGAGAACCAATTCCTCATAAAAAGGCATTGATGAAAGAAATAGCCCATGAAACTGACCTCATTCTACAACGGAAGCTAAAAATCATTGATCAAGGAGAAAAAATTCGTGAACATCTTACAAAATATTTAGATTCTTATTTAGTGTCATCCTTGGAGGAAGATGAACAGAAATTAATACAGACTCGTGTTCGAACACTAATGATTCTGTTGGATCGAGTATTGGAAGCGGGAGACAATGAACGGATTCAACGAGCGCTGGATAGAATGAATTTTATCCTAGAACAGGAGCTATCAGACGAGATAGTGGTCATGTACCAACAAACGATCAGCGATTTTACCCAGCCATAAAAAGATTTTATTTGATGAGTTGAATGTTCAAAGATTGAGGGTATAATCACTCTCTTTTCTTTTTCAAGTGGAGAGAGGATAATGAAACCACGAAAAATACAACAATTATTCAGTTACTCCTTCTAAGAATATTCCAAATAATAGTTCTAATATATATTTCTCTCCCGATTATTCTCGGAATTCTATACCCTATGGTATTCTTCATTCTAATTTTGTATTTTTCAGGTGTGGTTTTAAGTTCTCCTTTTGGTATATATTTCTCTCCTGGTTAAACGTATACTATTTAATGTACCCAAATGAGGCATTACCTCTCGTTATTATTGAGGTATTCATCTTTTTCGTCGGTTGTGTCCTATTCTTTGTGGTACTCATCCAATTTGTTCAAGCGAAGCAATAAGGTGAAAAAATCACTCAAGTGGGAATATATCACCATATCCGACACCCTCAACATCACTTTATGGTTTATTGTTGAAGATCTGATGAAGAAGGGGATACTTGTTGCATACAAAAAAACTAATGCGTATAGGGAAATAAAAAAAATTTCGAGTATTCGAGTCCTTAGACTTGCCGCTTACTTCTCTTACCAACTTCGGTATTGTGTTTCATTAACGAATTTCACCATCTATTATTTCGAAAAACATACAGTTCTGTAAAAAGTATGAACAGAAAATAAAAGAAACTAAAAATAGAAAAAGAAAAAAGAGGGAGGAGGGATCAGCGAAAATTGCAGTTTTTTTGGTCTTTTGCAGTTTTTTATGACTTAATTATTGCAATTTTTTTTGTCCCTTCACAGAGGGAGGAACTTAGATAGCTCGTTTGATAACGCCAGGTCCTTGTTCTTGATATTCCTTGCGGGAAACCCATAGTCTCTGAAAGGTTTTTAAAGAGGAGAGAATAGAACCACCAATCCAGACAGAATAACGACGTTCGGGAGGAGCGACAATACGGATCTCAACGTTCTCAGGAACAAGTTCAGTCAACTCTTTGTGAAGGCGCTCTTTCAAACCTGGGAACATGGTTGAGCCACCAGAAAGAACAATGTTCTGATAGAGCTCTTTTCGTAGGTCGATATCGCACAGTTGGACAGCATTGTAAATGGCTTCGTCAAGAGGCGTTTCTTCTTTTCCGAGGGCGCTCGGGTTGAAGAATGCTTCAGGGGCTAAGAACCGTTCAGGACCAATAGTAAGAGTTTCACCATCAGGGAGAGTATATTGCTTCTCCATACCAGAAACTTTTTCGGCAAGCTTCAATTCTTTCTCAGGATCGAGAGCGACATAACACAGTCGTTCTTTAATATCACGGACAATTTCCTTCTCGGCAGAGGAGGTAAGTGCTCGGCCACGGGTTCGAAGTAATCGTCGGAGATACTCAGTAATATCTCGCCCAGCGATGTCGATACGGCTAATCGCATGGGAGATCGCGAATCCTTCGTAAATCGGAACGATGTGAATAACACCATCACCCGCGTCAATAACTAACCCAGTGGTACGACCAGAAGCATACAGTGACAACACTGCTTGCATAGAAACATACATGGCCGGGACATTAAAGGTCTCAAACAAAATTTCAGCCATCTTCTCACGATTTGACCCAGGATTCAAAGGAGCTTCGGTCAACAAAATAGGGTGTTCACTCGGATTGACACGAAGATCATTATGGAAAGTGTAATGCCAGATTTTTTCCATGGCATCCCAATCTGTTACAATCCCATGGAGAATCGGGTAGATTAGCTTGAGTACTCCACGTAAATTCATGGCTTCTTCGCCCACGTAGTATTCCCGAACATAATGGTCCACATCAGACATAATAGACTGATATTTCGGGTAACCAATTAGAGTGGGGAACACTGAGCGGGGTTGGTCTTCACCAGCATAACCATTTTTGCTTAACCCTGTCCCATTATCGATGACGAGGGGTTTTCCAGTAATTCCTTCTGCTACAGACATTTTTTTTTCACTTCAACGAAATTTTTGTCGAAAAAAATCACTTTAAGGCTGATCATTTATAAACGTCTCAGACACCGTTTCACTCAACTGGTGGAGACGCCTTTAATTTGCCTATGCAAGTACCACCATCTTCCGTTGCTTTAAAAACCTTTGGTTTTGATTTTAAGGTGTGATTGCTTTTATTTAGAAGAATTTTAACGAGGAGGAAACAGCCAACGAACCCGATAGAATTCGTAAGAAAGCGGAAAAGCCAAAACAAACGGAATATGGTTCGAAGAAAAAAATTCGGGTCGGTACTTTGAGAAACCAACCGTGAAGAAACGGGGAATTGAAAAACCACGAAATGCACCTCCTGAAAAATCCCCCAATGGGACGATGGTAAAAGAGACGAACCATATGGCTAGGAAATTTATATTTATCGGAGTGAATGACCTCATTGATGGTGATGGTAGTAGTTTCAACAACACGGAAGTCAGGATTTGATTTGATGATGAAATAGAGGTCAAATCACTTGACAGTCTTCTTGGAGTCTATGTTGTTGGCTTCATGGTTAGTATGGTAG
>Ga0209636_10000562_pt1 | contig 36681 bp, 33 predicted proteins | sample DeeMarSWOR152_54_FD_187464 | JGI IMG/M metagenome (GOLD analysis project Ga0209636, IMG submission 187464) | Marine sediment microbial communities from White Oak River estuary, North Carolina - WOR-1-52-54 (SPAdes) (version 2) | ecosystem: Environmental > Aquatic > Marine > Intertidal zone >... | reverse complement strand
TTAGGTGGATAATTACTGGTCCATGCAACTGATAAATTAAATTCATTACCGACATTTTCGCTATTCCAGGTTTCAAAACCATATTGGAAACCAAGCCAACTAGGATATGCACCATGCTCACCTGGGATTGGACCAAGCCAGTTAGAAGTTCCTTTTATTGCACCGTAATCTATAAAGTCATCACCTTCGCAAGTCCATCCAAGGGTTCCTCCGTAAAATGCTGCATTGTCCATATAAGTATCTTCTACACTGTCTGCATAATAGAAACTTTTTGTCATCCAGTTTGAAACATCTTGTGGTATGTCACATGTTAAACGACCTATAAAAATTTCAGTGTATAAATCAAAACCTGAATCCCCTTCTTCACCCCATTTACTATCATGATCTGCATTAAAATTGTTATCAAGGTTACTCCAGTATATATCTGCATCTACATCAGATTCATATGAATAATCCATGTCTCTAGCTGGTATGTAATTTGATTCACCATCACCACCGATTAAGATATAACTTGTTCCCCAATCCTGATAAGCATCTTTACAGAATTCTCTAATATGGGCTTGTCCATCATTAAACAATGGATCTGAATTATGATAATCAGTACATGCATCTATTTCTTGTTTTGTAACCAATGTACAGCTTAACCCGTCATCAGATTCATGTTTATCCATTAAACTATCCCAGTTATAAGGTGTTGTGCTACTAGTTTCCCAGTAATCCAGTCCACCTTGCTCTGTTGTAATAATCACGTAATCATAATTTTCACTTGAATCACATAGACCTCCGGGATAATCAAAAGTAGGTAAATCTGATGTATAAAAATCAGCTATTTCAGGATTATACACAAGTTTTTGTACCCAGGATTTATCTTCAATGTTATATCTATAAAAAGTATTAACATATTCATTATCTTTCAATTCAATATTTACAGTCATTTCAGGATAATATTTAAGCTCACCAATAACAGGATTATATTGTAACGGATTAAGAGTAACATCTAAAATAGCATAACCATGAGAGTAACCAATATGATACTCATCTTTTAAAATACCTGGGCATATAGCATTTGTAGAATAAATATTATAATCAACTATGAAATCCCCAGGCGAGGCTCCTATTGGTACAGGGTTTTGATATGGGAAAACAGGTTTTTCCACAAGATTAATACTATTTAAATCAACATTTACAGGATCACCAACAACTTGGACGTTGGTTACTGATTTCATTGGTGGTATCAAAATTTTTACGATTTTTACAGGTAGCAATGGTTGACCTGCTTGTTTACCAATTGATATACAACCAGTCATGTCAATTAGGGAATAATCAGAACCGTCAAAAGAAGTTTCACGAATTTTTGGTTCAAGGAATAAAAACGTGTAGCTAAGATTTTCATTATTGATAGTTTTTGAGTTAACTACAATAGATAAAAATGAAGTAATTATTAGTAGGACACATAGTATTATACTAATGTTTTGTCTACCTAAAGTTATTTTTTTAAAATTTTTTTTCTTCATAATATTTCCCCAATTAACTCTAATTAACTATTGTTAATAACGTGTTAGAGTTTAAAGATTTTATGCATTATTTAAAACAGTATATTTTTGTAAAAATAATAAAAGGATAGGATGTTTAAGTAAATTTTCACTTATCAATTTATTGATAATCTGATTAATTTGATTTCTCTGCAAACTTTTAGACAAACTTACAGTAAATGATGCCCATTCGCTATCATCACCAACAGTATCCCTTGCTTTGACTTTAAAAGTATGTAATTTTCCTACCGTCCATTTATGTTCTACTGATATTTTTTCACCTGATGCATATGGTCCATACCATTGACTGCCACCGTCACCCCAGTCAATATAATAACTCAGCTCATCTCCATCTTCATCAGTTGTGTTTATATTGTATGAATATGAAATAAATGGAATAAAATTTTTTGGACCATCTATATTTGGTATATTTGGTGGATTATTTTCAACAATTTGGATGGCATGTGGGTCCGACCAATTACTTTGGGCTCCATTTATATCTTTAGCTTTTACCTTTATTTCATAATCACCTATTGTATCCCAAGTATGGGATGCAGTTACTGTTTCACCAGAGTTGTAAGGTCCAAGCCATTCACTACTGTTACCATCACCCCAGTTAAATATATAGAATATTTGCTCTCCATCAGGTTCAGTTGCTGATGATGAAAATGTATACATTTTGTGGAAGGCACCTCTACTTGGACCATTTGGTTTTGTTGGTGTTGATGGCGGATTACTTGTTATAACAGGAGCCATTGTAATATCCGGATTACCCCATAATGCTCCCCATTCAAAAGTTTCATATTTTAAATAATACCATAAATCATCTGTGTACATTTTAGTTAAAGCCCATTGATGCGCTTGACCTTGTGTGTAATCACCAGATGTGACACAGCTTGTGAAATAATAATCAAGTGATTGACTTGAGCCACTATTTGGATTATTCCAAGCATGCATTCCATATGCAACTTTTGTGGAACCAAGAAATCCTATACCACCTTTTTGTAGCATAGCTTGACCGATATTAAAATCATCAGTATCTGAATTGCTACAGGCATCTGCAAAAATAATAGCTGGATACTCATCATTTAAATAGTTGCATGTATCTGTATCAACAAAAGGTGTTGATGGATAATATTCGTAACAAGCATCAGGTGAACCATGGCCTGCCCAATCGACAAAAGCAAATGTACCACTTGACCAAACGTTTTTAACATTGTTATAATTTAAATCATAATCACATGGGTATGATGATTGCGTATCTTCATACAAACGTGTTTTTGTCCAATCCTCCATCCATGGATGATAGTTTGGATTTGTCTTATATTCCATTAAAACCGCATTATCTGTATCAGACCAGAAAAAAGCACCAAGAAGTAGAATATTTTTCTTGAAACTGTCTTCATCATTCATTTCATAAACAACAGATTTTTGACAAATATGTTCAACAGTTGCTGGATCACTCCATGGAATACGTCCGACATTAACCTCACCATAGAAATCAATTGGATCTGAATTTTCTCCCCATTGATGATTACCATTAGCATCCCATGATTGACTATCAGGTTTTGTTAATTCAGCATAATAAAAATCAGTTTCAGGTTGTCCATAACCAGTATTTTGTGCAGTGCGACGCATAGGCACATCATCATAGTTACCAATAATGCAAACATCCATAATACCCCATTGATCCGAGGGATATTTATCTCGTAAGAAATTTCTAATTTTTTCAGCTAAATCATAACCATCATAATTAGCGTTTATCCAAGTTTTAGTAACAACATTAACACTTTTACCTTTAACTGTTTCCCAATCTACTAATGAACTAACAGATGAAGTAAGGGAATCAAGTGTTATAATAACATAATCATATAAGTCTCTTCCCAATGGAGCGGTTGGATACCAATTCTTAGCTTGATCATAGTTTAAAATTATTTTTTCTGCTAATTTTTCTGTTTGAGGTAAATTATCAACCATAATATTTTCTTTTGAATAGTCCTCAGGATATGTATATTTAATATTCACAGTAATACCGGAATTATAAACTAGCTCTCCAGAAATTGGATAATATATAATTGGATTAATCCTAATGTCCACAAGATTGTATTTTCTGTAACCAGATGTTCTAACAAATTCTACAACTGAAGAAGGATAAGGCTGATTACTTCCATAAACTAAATTATAATTTTCATAATACTTATTTTGTTCTTGTTCATAAATTAATGGATCTTCTTTACCTATAACTCTTGGTAATTTAGTTGGATTAACATTATAAAAACCTGGGATTATTAAACTATTTTGGATTTCATAATCGACATCGATAAATATAGCTTCAGGCGGAATTGCAATGGAAAATATCTTTGAAGGAAGATTGGGTTTACCAGGTACTAATAATGAACCAAAATTTTCCAGACTTACTTCTTGACCGATATCAGTATTTTTAATTTCAAAATTACCAATTGTTATATCAACATTGATTGTTTCATTTTTTTTATTTTCAACTATATTTAATGCACTTACTAATACACTGCTTATCATCAGCATTATTAAAATTATACATATTGTTTTTTTTATCATTTTAACATCTCTCCTTATATCTCATAAAATTTATGAGCGTAAGAAGAATTATTTTGTATTTAATTTTTAATTCAAATTATATGTGATTTTTTAAATATTTTTAGACAATCAAGACATTTTCATGGTTTTAATTTTTTTAGCAGGTGGTAAAAAATTCTAAGAATTTAATACAAAAAATATTTGATATTTTTACATAATTATTTTACATTTCACTTTATAATGAACATATTGGAAATGTAAATCATGTGGTTTTGTTATTTTGTATCAACTTCTGAGAAAAATTAAATTTTTTTTTATTCACCTCCCGGGTTTATTTTAACATAGAATAAAAACAGCTTGCCGCCTCGATTTTGATTTAAATTACATTCTGGCCCATTTAATATAAAATGTGCTCTTATATTTCCAAATCCAAAAACCGTTCCTGTACTAATTGTTACTGTATCACCTGGTGCGATTGTATCAATATTACCTGTTGAATTACGACCGAAAAATATACTTCCTTCAATATTAATTTCCCAATCAATATTATCTGCTTCTGCTATTCCTTCATTTTTAATTGTTGTTTTAACGCTAAATAGTCCTCCTTTTATTGATTTAAGTTTTAAAATTGGAACATCCATAATAACAGAATATGGTTCTGTCCATCTACTTCTTGACTGTTCAACATCCATAGCTTTTGCTTTTATGCTGTAGCTTCCAATATTTGTCCAAGTGTGAGTTATTGTTACTTGATTTCCAGAATCAACAGGACCCACCCATTCGCTTTGGGTTTCATCGCCCCAGTCAAACATATAATATATTTGATCTCCTTCAGGATCATCACTTAATGCAGTAAATTCATATTCTTTATTTATCCTACCAACCGTCGGTCCATTAATAACTGGAATAGTCGGAGGATAACTGTTGCCTACTTGGATCGGAGTAATATATGGAATCTTATTGTATGCAGTAACAACAAGTATTGCCTCCTCCGTAAATTCAATGGGTTCAAAGAAATTAATCACAGCAATGTCATCTTCATCTGAATAACCATAACCAAGTAATTCATTGCCATTTGTAATTGCACATAAAGCATTTTCTACTCCAACAACTTCTAATTCGAATGTTTCTGCTCCAATTGAAATTATTTCATCGTGATTTACAGTCATTTCTTCAGGTGTATCAGTTCTAATTTGTAAAGATGGGTCACCAAAAACAGTCCATGCATCTGTCTCAATATATCCATCAGAACCATATTCATCATTCATATGCATACAGCCGTTGAAGGAAAGCGCACCAATTGTTGTTTTTTTATTATTTGCATAAGATTCAACTAATATGTCTATTATTTCATCCTGTGCATCCATAGGTGGATCCCAAGCTTGGCTTTTTGAAGACATAAAATTAGCAACAGAACCAGTAGGTTCTCCGTTATTATTATTTGTTGCTCTCATCCAAGCTTCTGCAAAACAAGTTCCGCCATCAAACTGTCCGTTGTAACAGGCAACTGAAACAACATATGGAAGCATATTATCATTAACTAGAGCATTTACATGGGTATTACTAAAACCAGTAGATCCCCAAGAAGTCATAGAACCATGACCACAATAATTCACTATACCTCTTCCTTCATTCAAAGCACTTGAAACCATGGCTGCAGTTCCCGTTGGATCATAAATCTGATCAACTAATGTATATGTGTATGCTAAAAGATCATCTCTGATATTGTCAATATGTTCGTTATCGTATTCTCCATCATCACCTGGTCCTAAATTAGATGCAACACCAGTACCTTTGTGATACCATTCAGCATTAAGTTGTGGATCGCGTTCATATTCTATGCTTCTAAGTACTTGAGTTGCGACTTGATCAGTATTTTCTGCTGAGAAACGACCTACAAAAAGATCAGGGTAATGATCATTTCCAAGAATGTATGAATAACTTGGGTCAGAACTAAAATAGCTTACAGTCAAAGATGGAATTTGATTAATATCTCCTACAAGTAGAACAAAAGTTAAATTATTATCATAATAATATTGTTCAATATATGTCTTTATTGCATTTGCAGCACCAATTGTTGATACATTTACCATTTCAGTTGGTACACCCTTTAATATTTTCCACTCATAAAATGGTATCATACTATCCCAAAAAGCATCATAAGTTATTATTAGCATGTTCCCTTGCTCTTCAACAGGTGTGTAACGATCTAGTAAACCATAGTTGATGAAATGATTTTTATATAATTGGTTAAAATTGGTTTCGACCTTTACTGGTAATTCTTCTCTATTTATTATATTACGTGTATCAGTTCCAATTGAAAACACTTCAACTGTTATATCTGTATAAAAACGCATTATTTTCGTAACTGGATTATATTGTATAGGATAGATTTTTACTACTTGTCCTCTAAAATCTCTTAGAATATATGGTTCATCAAGCTCAGCTATTTTACTTGGATAAAAATTATCTATGTTATACACATTTCCAAATTCAAATGGTATATCATCTGGATTGACTGTGCGTAATAAGTTTCCTTTTGAAGGTGCTATTAACACGTTACTGTATTCTTCATATGTTGAGCTTATAACCGTTACATCCATTTCTGCAGTATCCGGGATTATTATGCTACGGCAGATATTAGGAATATCTGGAGCACTGCTTGTTAAGATATTTGATTCACCATCTATTGAAATACGCATATAATTAATTCCATTAATTTCTATAGGTGTTTCGATAAAATTATTTATTTTATAGTTAATATCAATTTTATTTTCATTTGTTGTTACGTTTATTGTTATATTTTCAATATTATTAATCTTAGTAACACCATATATATTTGGTGTTAAGACTAATATTGAAAGTAAAATGGTAATTGTTAAAACTAGCGTCTTTCTAAATAATGTAGGTCTCATTTGTTTTTACCACCCCAATTAACAATTGATAATATTTCTGTATTTATAAATATATGCTTGGAGTATATAAAGGTCTAAGCTTAAAAAAAGGTTTTAAAGACTTAATACTCCTATTTTATGCTTTTTTAACATGTTTTTCAAATATTTTCAAGTTATGTTTTAATAATCTAATGAAAATAGACCATTGGTGAAAAAAACGAATAAAAAAATACCAGCAATTATAGGCTTTGTAGTATTCGTAATAATCCTAAATACTTCAATAACAACCTCTCAAGAGATAACCTCAATTCGAAGAAATCCAGTAGTACCAATAGAAAACCAACCTCCAGAAATAACTATTATTAATGGTACCACACACGGAAAAATTGGCATAACATATAACTACACATTCGTAACAACAGATCCAGATGGAGATGATGTTTATTATTGGATTAATTGGGAACCAGGATGCCCTGCTGTCTATTGGATTGGCCCATATCCTTCAGATCAAGTAATTAATCTTAGTCATACATTTACTCAAAAAGGCACTTATCAAATCTCATGTCAAGCAAAATATATATACAATGCAACAGGTGAGCCTGGATCTTTAACTGTCACTATGTCCAGAAGTAAATCTATTAATAGAACATTTATAAACATCCTCCAAAATTACATTAAAAATTATTCAAATCTATTTTCAATACTACAAAAATTACCAATAAAATTATAACTATTTTTTAATTTTAATTTTTATTTTTTTTAAAAAGTTTGTTAAAATATTTATTTTTATTTTAACACATAATTGATTTTTACTCTGAAAATTATATATGATATTCTCTAACATAGTTTTTAAATACTAGAAATTAAATTTGATATTGTAAGAGGTGGAGGTAAAATGAAAAATAGATTGGTTGGAATTTTAATTTGTACGCTGTTGATTTCTAATGTGTTTATTATAATAGATGCCAAAGAGGAATCATATATTAAAGAAAAAATCGAATCAATAATTTTTTCAGAGCCGAATATCCAAGAAAAAGATCAATATTTAACAGTTAATTTGGCAGAAACAACATCATATTTAATGAAACCAGGGAGACCTATTTTACCTATCTATACAAAAATATTTAAGTTTCCATTTGGAACAAAGATTAAGGCTGTAGAATGTAAGCCTTCGCAAATCACTCAAAAAGTTATAATTGGGGAGATTCAAACCACACCAGAACCTGTTCTTTTAATGGACTTGAATAATTTTGAGGAAAACAAGGCTTTTGAGGAGCTTGTAATCAAAGATAATGCAGTTTATAATAGTATGGACTTCTTCCCAAATAGTTGGTACGATTATAAGGTAGGCTGTGGTATTGATGATTATAATCATGTGGTTTTTTTAACAGTTCAATTTTATCCTGTTAGATATTCCCCAGGTAAAAATATGATTCAATATGCAAATAATGTTGAGATTAAAGTAGAATATCAAGAGCCTATTAAACCAATTGTTTTTCCAGATGTATATGACATGGTTGTAATAACTCCTTCAGAATTTTCTGAAAAATTACAACCATTAGTTGATTATAAAAACGATTGTAATGTAGCTACTAAACTTGTTACTCTTGACGAAATTTATAACGGATTTTATTTTCCCGCAACAGGACGAGATAACCAAGAAAAAATAAAGTACTTCATAAAAAATGCAATAGAACAATGGGACATCATATATGTTCTTTTAGCCGGTGGAGCAAATAAAATTCCTGTAAGAATGTCATATGTTCAAGATAATAAAGAGCTTAGTATTATTAGTGATTTATATTACGCTGATATTTACGATGATTATAGTAATTTTTGTAGTTGGGATTCAAATAGTAATAACATATTTGGGGAATATAGTTATCAGGGAAGAACTGATTTTGTTGATCTTTATCCAGATGTTCATCTTGGCAGACTAAACTTCAGGCAATCAAGTGTTGTAAGTGGAGTAGTAAATAAGATTATTAATTATGAATCAACTGGGGCTTATATGGAGGATTGGTTTCAAAATTTCGTAGTATGCGGTGGTGATACATTCGAAGATTCCAGTAATGTGGACGAGGGTGAGTATCTAAATCAAAATGCAATTGATATAATGGCTGGTTTTATTCCTAATAAAATCTGGGCGACTAACGGAAAGTTACAATTTGCAATAAATATGGATAGTGCTATTGAAAATGGAACAGGTTTTTTTTATATGACTGGACATGGAACAAATATAACTTGGGCGACGCATCCGCATAATGATTTTGTAACATGGTGGCCTATTGGTTCATATTTTTATCTTAGGGCTGAGGTACTTAATAATCAAGAAAAATTACCGATTTTTATAATTGGAGGATGTTCAAATTGTGAATTTTCAGGGGATAATTGTTTAGGATGGTCATTTGTAAAAAATCCTAATGGAGGAGGAATTGCATCATATGGTAACTCTGCTTTAGGCTGGGGTTATACTGGTTATACATGCACTTCTGGTTTAACTGGTGGAATGGAACTAAGTGCGTTTAAGGCTTATAGTGACCAAAACGCAAAAACCACTGGTGAATTATGGACAAAGGCATTGAATAATTATCTTAATGAATTTGGGGCCTGGTTCGCATATGACTATAAAACAGTAGAAGAATGGTTGTCATTTAGTGACCCATCTACATACATTGCAAAGGTATCTGATAAACCAAATATACCTGATAAACCCACTGGTCCAACTTCTGGAGAAGTGGAAACAGAATATACTTATACGACTTTGACTACCGATCCTGATGATGATTTGATAAAGTATTGCTTTGATTGGGATGATGAAAGCATTACTTGGACAGATTGGTTAGAATCAGGGGAAAATGCTTCAATAAATCATATTTGGAAAAAACCAGGTGTTTATAAGATTAAAGTAAAAGCTCGAGATGCATATGGACTTGATAGTCAATGGTCTGATTCATTGTCAGTAAATATTACGTCTCAGGGGCCTTTTCTTGATATTTTAAAGATTAAGGGTGGTTTTACAAAAGTAAAAACAGTTATTAAAAACATTGGTTCACTTCCAGCAAATAATACTAATTATAGCATTTCTGTTATTGGTGGAATGCTGGGGATGATAGATGCATTAGCAGAAGAAACCATTGAAACTTTAGAAGTAGACGAAGAAATAACTGTAAGTGCAAACAAAATATTTGGATTTGGAATAATCAATGTGACTGTATCAGCAACTGCTCCTACTGGAAATATAGCTACCAAGTCAGCACGTGGATTTGTATTAGGACCTCTTATAATTGTTCTATAATAAACTACTTTCTTCTTTTTTTATATTATTTTTATATCTTTGGATTTAAAAATATAGTTTATATTTAAAGGATGTTAAGTGTAAGAAAAAATATTGTTTTATAAATTTTTAATTAAAGATTAGACAAGTTTATAATGAGTTTTTGAATTTTGAAACTAAATTAAAAGGGCCCATGAGGTAGTCTGGACATCCTACTGGCCTTCGGAGCCGGATACCGGGGTTCGAATCCCCGTAGGCCCGTTTTTTAAATTAAAAATTGCTTGTTATTTTACCAAAAAGATAAATTTATACAAAAATTATATATATAATTTCATACAGAGTATATCATAGGGGATCTGGAATTAAATGTTTTCTTCCTTTCATCCATCCACCCTCCAGATTCCTTATCCCTTCTCTTATAAAAAAGAAAATTAATAATTTTTTTCATTTACAAAAAATTAAATAAAATAAAAAAAAAATTAGGAATACTTACCTCTAAGTTTGCGTCTTTCAACTTTTACATCTGCAGGAGCAACAATCATTAAGTTATTACCAATACCTGCAATATCACCGTTTATTTCCTTTGCCAATTCTTTAAGCTCATTTGTAATTCTTTTCAAAATAACATCTTCTTCAGCAATAGGTGAAAAATCAAGAATTAAAACATTACCGCCATAAACATAATCAGTAAACTCTTTTAAATCCTCATATCTTTGAATCTCACCAACTCTAACATACATCCTAGCTTCACCTGATGATTCCCCTGCAGTTGATTCAACATATTTTTCTAAATCAACGTAACCTTCAATATCAGATGATTTTTTATCACCAAATAATTTTCCAACAACGCCCATATTAATTCTCAACTCCAGATTTTAACGCGTACTGTAAATATATAATTATGTTTATAAACCTTGTGAGAAAAACTTATCAGAGTTCACTTACTTTTTGACGTAAAATTCCATATATCATCGCCAACATAATGTATAATCCTTACTGCTTTTCCTTTGTTCTTATTAATCATTTCTTCACTGTTCATAATAGCAATACCAACTGCTAATGGCTTACGATGTTTTTCATCACAAATCCAAACAGGATCAAACTTAGAAATACTCCTTTCTGCATCAACTATTCCTGGTGCCATAACATCTGCTCCATTTGCAACAAATTTAACAGCACCCATGTCCACAACAACAAATTTCTTATTTGGTTTATATCTATTTAGTCCATGTAAAGTAAAGAATATTTTGTTTTTATAAAGCATGAAATCGGGTTCATTGTCTACAAAAATAATATTTAATCCTTCAGATTCAGCTATTTCAACAAAAGATTTTTTATTAAAAAAATTATCATCATAATAATTTTTTAATTCATTTTGAAAGATCTTGATTTCTTTAGATTTAAGGTTATGTCTATTTTTTAATACTACGCACATGATTAAAGTCATTTTTTGTATGTTTATAAGATTTGGCTTAAATTATTTTTATAGGCCCAAACTCTTATAAATAAGATATCTATTTCGTGTCGCAAAAGGTTATAAAAATGGAAAAACCATTGAAAATATTACATGCAAGTCTAAACAATCGTGTAATGGTTGAACTACGAGGTGGTCGTGGCTACCATGGTACTTTAGACGGCTATGATGTTCCTCACATGAACTTAGTTTTAAAAAATGCAGAGGAGATGGTAAATGGACAATCCGCTGCTAAACATAGTACTGTCATTGTTAGGGGAGATAATATAATTTATGTTTCACCATAAATAGGGGAATAAATTATGACTAAAGGAACAGCATCAAAAATGGGGGGCAAAAGAACTCATACTATTTGCAGAAGATGTGGTAAACACTCATTTCATCTTCAAAAGAGAGTATGTGCTTCTTGTGGATTTGGTGCTACCAGTAAAATTAGACATTACAACTGGATAAAAAATAGAGATTAAATTCTATATTTTTCAATTTTTTATTAAGGATATCCTCCAATTTTAAGAGTTGGATCTCCAAACAAAATCCAAGTTGAAACAACTTGATCATCTACCCAGGACTCATTACTTAGTTCTGAATTCCAATCAACTGGATAAGTTTCAATATACCATTTAATTGCATTGGTCCAAGTATCTCCAATAATTTCAATTTTATTTTGACCATATTGTTTGAAAAACTCAACCTCTAGCTCGTTTATACCACCCGCAAAAGAAATAGGTTTATCCTCTTTTGTATGACCCAAAGCTGTACAGCCTATGGTAGCAATTGAACCTCCACCAACTTTTCTTGTCATCTGCCAACCCCAACATTCAGGAATATACTCAACACGAGTTCTTTTTGTTTTATTAAAATAATTAAAAATTGTCACATCAAATTGTAAATTATGACAACCGCTAACAACACAAACTGGTAATTTTCTTCCATTTCTAAGTCTTGCAATTTCAAAAGATCTAAAAGGTTCAACTCTACCTGTTCCATTTGGAAAGTTATTAGTCCAAAGCATTGGACAACCATGACCGACAAAATAAACAAACCCAGACCCTTTATTCATAGCTTGTGTAATATTCTTCCAATGAGTTAGGGTACCATCTGATGTATATAGTCTAATTGGATTAAAACCAGTCATATTTTCAATAGCTCTATCACCGTAGAATTCACCCTCAAAACCTACCCAGGCAGGATTATTCTTTTCAGGATAAGTATCTCCTGCTGCTACAATCATGTTGTTGAACCATGATTCTTCTTTTTGATTTTTATTTTCATAAGTAATTATTTTATAAACCATTAATCTTACTTCAAATCTATTTTGACATGGAAGTCTGCCAATTGAAACATCAGGGTTTAGATCAATAAATTTATCTTCTGGTTGACTACCATATAACCATTCACCAAATTTACCATCTCCATCTGAATCCCAATTACAAAATTCACCTTCTGAATCATAAATATCAGCATAATAAAGATCAGAAATAATTTTTGGTTCCCAATCATTTCCTAAATGAATATATCTAACCGGTAAATGCCACATATTTGTTTGACTTATTTTACCTCCAAATAATAATACGTATTTTATACCCCAATTTTCAATTGCATCTTTGATAAATATTTTTATTTTTTCAGGTTTATCCCTTCCCAAACTACTGTTTTCATAAGAATAAATTTCTTTAAGTGTTACTAGATTAGTCTTAATTCCGTGTTTTTCTTTATGATTCACTAATGGTTTAACTAACCTCTTAAAATATATTGGACAAATAATTAAAAAATCATAACTATCATCTGAATTAAAAAAATTATCCTTTGAATAAATTTCATAAATTGATTTTTTTATATTCTGCCCATTTATTAATGGTAAAAATATCATGCCAATTAATAAAATTAATATCACAGTTAGTTTAAATTTCCTATATAATTTATTATCCATTTTAATTCCCCCCATTATCATTGTGTCATCTTTATATATATACAGGTTTATAAATTTTATCTAAATATTTTATTGTATTACTAAAAACTCTTATATTACATTTACAATGCAATTTTTCTAAATGGAAGGAAAAAAATGCAGATTTTATTGCTATAAAAATACAAGAGCGGAAAACCAATTTAAAAAAAAGACAATGGATAAACTCGAGTTAGTTGTTTTTGATATGGATGGAGTACTTACAGACATAATAAGTTCTTGGAAATATATTCACGATTATTTTAAAACATCAAATAAAAGATCTGTTAATGAATATCTTAAAGGTAAAATCGACGATATGGAATTTATAAAGAGGGATTCATCTCTTTGGATAGAAAATAATAAACCCATAACTAGAAAAAAACTTACTAATATTTTATCAGATGTACCAATTATGAATGGCGCAAAAAAATGTATTGGTATTTTAAAAAAGAATAAAATAAAGACTGCAATAGTAAGTGCCGGTATTGATATACTTGCTGATAAAGTTGCAAAAGAACTCGGAATTGATTATGTGTATTCCAATGGTGTAAAAATCGATAAAAAAGGGTACTTAACCGGTGTAGGTATTCTTAATGTTAGATTAATGTATAAAGACGAGGCAGTCTTAAAAGTATCAAAGCAACTAAATATTCCTCTACAAAGAATTGCTACGGTTGGTAACTCATGTTTTGACATTCCAATGTTTAATCTATCTGGTTTTGCTATTGCTTTTAATCCAGAGGATGATTGTATAAAAGAATCAGCTGATGTAATAGTAAAAGGAAAAGATTTAACTAAAATTCTACCTTATCTTGAAAATTATATAAAGTAAAATTCACTACAAAAATAGAGATTTTTAAATAATAAAAGATTATTACGTATGTTAACAAGTCTCTTAGGAGTTTTAAAAATGAATGAAAAAAAGAAAGAAAGATGTGTATTAACAAATGTTATTGAAACTGAAATGGATATATTAAAAAGACACATTCATATCCTAAAAACTGTACAAAAACATCAACCTATGGGAATCATAAAATTATCAGAACTGACAAACTATCCACAACATATGGTAAGATATTCTCTAAGAATACTTGAACAAGACGGCCTTATAGAACCATCCTCACAAGGAGCAGTAACAACTGATAAAGTGACAAAAACTATGAATACTTTAAAACGAATATTAGGTGAAATAAGTAAAACAGCGGATGATATTAAAAAAGATCTTGAATAAAAAATTGTTGTCTATTCATTTTTGCCGCGGTAACTCAGTAGGGAGAGTGCACGGCTGAAGACCGTGATGTCGAGGGTTCAATTCCCTCCTGCGGCATACAGAAAAATGTTACATATTTCAGGCTCACTTAAAATTTACTGGTTTGAATAAAAAGTTTAACAAAGTTTTTTTATTTTTTTCTTTTGAGTATTAAATAATTAAATAATCATTTTTAACATCACTCAAAATTTGCTTATTTAAAAAAATGTAAATAAAAACATAACATACAAATTAATAATTATTCCTATTGCACCGCATATTCCACCAGCAAGTCCATATTCATTATCGCCATCTTTTACTGCTTTAATAGCAAAAATTATCGCTAAAGGACCTAAGATTAAACTGAGATAAAGTCCATTTGAAAGAAATACGCTTAAAATCCCTAAAATCAAGGCTATTATTCCAGCAGTTGTAGATTTTCTTTTTATTCCATATTTCTTTTTCTCTTCTCCAAGTCCTAGCCATCCACTTACAACACACATCAAACCAATAAAAGCAAGAACGACTCCGATGATCATCCAGTTTTCACCTAGGAAAAGTAAAGGACCTCCGACAAGAAGCATTCCTAAACCAACATACAATAAAATTCTATATTCTCTAACTCTACCTGGGCTTCCAAACGTATCTTCGGATAGTTTCATCTTATCATCATTCATTTTATTTTCCTTTTATAATAACTAATAATATTGAGATGTTCCATGACTAAAAATTCTCCAACCTTCAAATTCTCCATACAAAAGATATCTGCCATGATGTGGGGCTTTAACTTTCAAATAATCTCCAATTCCTATTAAGTTGTCATCTGAAGTATCTTTCCAATAGATTTGATATTGGTCATCTTCAACTAAGTTATCTTCGGTAAATTCCTCTTGACCCTTTTTAATTGCTTTCATTTCAACTTCAGTCTCTGTTCCTTCTATATTCAAAGTCCATGTTATTTCTTCTATATTAAGTGGACCTCCTCGAGTAATTTCCCATGTTACAATCTTTGAAGTTGTATTTGTTTCATTTACTACTGCATTCATATATTTTTCATTTCTTTCCCGAAATTCATTCCATGTATTACTCATTTCACCACTTTTTTGTATCATCATAATTCCTTGAATTATCATAGCAATAATGAAAATTGCTACAAATATCCAGAAAAACGTCATTTTTTTCATTTCATTCTGCATTCTTACAATAACAGAAAAAAGAAGCAACACTTATATTTTTTTGCGACCCGAATAAGTGCTGATTTAATAGCTTCCGTCGAGGCAGTGCCTAGTTCTTGTGCAATCTTACGTGCAAGTGCATTATAGTTTATTATGTCCTGTCCCAAAGCTTTTTGAATGAACAGTTTCCTTTGAAAATAAGTGGCAACTTCTCGAGTGATCGATATTTGACGCACACAGAGCATAATAGCCTTATTTTGATTCAAATTTTACTATGGATTTTAAATAAAAAATCGTTAATTAGAGTTAACGAGACCATTATGACAAAAACCTTGTTTGGAATTATCGCAATACTTTTGCTGACCGTACTTCCAGTATCCGTTTGTGCAACTGGTCGGACATACTCCAATGCAGATATTCAGCTACTCAGCACAGGATACACAGTTGAGAGTATCAATGGCACACATCAAACAAAGATAGGGACGGGACAAGATGATACCATCGTACTTTTTGGAACATACTTTTGGTTCTATAATTTCGCTGTTTATGCCAATGGTCAAAAGATTCCCCAAGGATCCGGTTGGCATACCAAAGTCGAGATTACTGGGTTTAATGGATGGATGTCAGGCCAGAATCACAATACTATTTTTGGAAAATACCCAATTCTCCTCAAGGGACATTGTGACCTTATAAATATCAAAATCTATCGTAATTGATTTTTTATAAGGGATTTTCACTCTAACTCAACAACCCCCTCTGCAGCATTAATTAAATTTATTAATATTTTTTTAATACTGAAAATTCATTATTATTAATTTTACATGCACATATATCTGCATAAAAAATATAAATATTTAAGAAACGATGCACAAATGGGATATACAACGGAGAAGGATGCATTTAATTTAGGGGTAATTAGCTTAAGATTCAGGAAAAAATTATTATTAGTTAGTCATTGTAAAACTTCAAAGTTTGATAATAATTTATACTATACATAACATAAATATAATTAAAATATAAAATTAAAAAATTTTATATACCCAAATTTGTTCCAAAAAATGGGATGCCGAATTAAATAGGAGATGGGTTGAGCAAAATATCTTAAATAGGTAGGAATGCAAATTGTATCTTAAAGAAGTTAGAATGGAAAATTTCAAGTCTTTCGGAAGTAAACTAGTTGTACCATTTTTTCCAGGTTTTACTGCAATAACTGGACCAAATGGTTCAGGTAAAAGTAATATTGCTGATGCTATACTCTTTGTATTGGGGCCTAAAAGCGCAAAAGTTATGCGCGCTGGTAGACTTACTGATCTTATTTTTAATGGTGGTAAGAAACATAAAAATCCTGCAAAATATTGTAAAGTTTCACTTGTTTTTGATAATTCTGAAAGAAGGATGCCAGTTGAGTCAGATGAAGTTGTTTTAACAAGAATAATAAAAAGGGCACCTTTGAAAAACGATCCTAATAATTATTATAGCTACTTCTATATTAATGAACATTCTGCTTCTTACTCAGATTTTGAAAACTTACTATTACATGCTAGAATCTCAGGTGGTGGATATAACATTGTGCAACAAGGTGATGTAACAAGTCTAATAGAAATGGGGTCTATTGATAGAAGAAGATTAATTGATGATATAGCAGGTATTAGTAATTTTGATAATGATATAAAAAAGGCTGAGAAAGAAAAAGAAGAAGTTGATAGTAATCTTGACCGTATTAAAATAATTTTAAATGAAATTTCTAATCAAATAAATCAGCTAAAAGATGAAAGAGATGAGGCTTACAAATATAAAGAATTAAAAGACAGTTTATATGAAACAAAAGCAAAAATTGCTTTTAAGAAAAAACAAGATGTTGATGCACAAATATCTGAAATTAATAAACAAATTGAATCATATGAATCTGAAAAACTTAAACTTGATGAAAAAAGCCAGGAGTTAAAAAAACAATATGCAGAAGCTCAAAAAGAGCTTCAAGAAATTGAAAAAAAGATCGGAGAAGTTGGTGGTGAAGAGGTAAAAGAAATCAAGGGAAAAATCGATTCAATTAGAAGTGAAGAAATAAAACTAGAGGAAAGAATAAATTATTCTAAAGATGAAATTGTTGAAATTCAAAAAAACCTTAATGAGGTAAGATCAAATCTTGAATCAATAGAAAAAGAGCTTCAAGAAAATACATCTGAAAAAGAAGAGCTTGAAAAACAGATAAATGATAAAAAAGTTGAATTAGAAAACAAAGAAAAAGAACTCAATGTATTAAAAGATGAAATAGCTCAATCTGATGATAAATCAATGGATTTGGCTCATGAGCTTGCAAAAATGCGCCAGGAGCATGACGGAAAAAACAGCGAGCTACATGAATTAAAATTAAAACGAAATAGATTCACAGAAAGAATTGAGGCTTTAGAATTACAAATTGCTGAGATGCAAGAAACAAAATCCACATATGAATTTGAATTAAAAGATATAAATTGGCAATCAGATGAATTTAAAAAAGATAGCAAAGAAAAAAACAAAAAACTATCCGATTTTGAAAAACAACTTTTTGAAAAAAAGAAAAGAGAATCAGAAATAACAGAAGAACTTGCTGATTTAGACAATGCAATTAGGGTTCTTCAACGTGAGCAATCTAAATTACAAGCGGAATTTGATGCGTTGCAATCTGTACAAGGAAGATATAACATTGCTGTTAATGCAATTTTAAAAGCAAGAAATGAAGGGATATTAAATGGTGTTCATGGAACAATTGCTGAATTAGCACAGGTTGATAAAAAATATGAAACCGCAGTTGAGGTAGCTGCTGGATCCAGAATGCAATCAATAGTAGTTGATTCAGATGAAGTTGCAGCCAAAGCTATAAAATTATTACAAAAAGAAAAACTTGGCAGGGCAACATTTCTGCCTTTAAATAAAATGATTGCAGGTAATCCTCGCGGCAAAGCGCTTATGGTAGTTAAAGATACAAATGCCCATGGTTTTGCTATAGATTTGATTAAATTCAAAAAAGAATACAGAGGAGCTTTTTGGTATGTCCTTGGAGATACAATTATAGTAAATACATTGGATGATGCCCGCCGTCTTATGGGTGGTATTAGACTTGTTGATTTAAAAGGAAGTTTAATTGAGGCAAGTGGGGCGATGGTTGGAGGTAGTTTACCTAAAGGTCAAATTTCATTTAGTAAAGCCGACAGAAATAAACTAGAGGAAGTTACAAAAGAGCTACAAAATGCTATTAATAGCCAAGATAAACTTTCAAATGAACTAACAGAATTAAAGAAAGAAATTGTTGAAATAGAAAACATTTTAAGAGAAGTGAAAACTGAAGTAGATAAAAAAATTCAGGTAAAAGATCTAGATGTTAGAAATAAAGAGTTTACTGGTAAACTCGAAATTATTACAAAAGATTTGGATATAAAAACAAAAGAAAAAGAGGATTTAGAAAATAAAAAAATAGAGATTGTTTCAAAGATCGAAGAGTTTGAAAAAAGAATTGAAGAACTAAATGCTTTAAAAGAGGAAAAAGGAAAGATACTTTTAAAGGGAACTAAAAAAGAATTAGCTCAGAAAGCTAGAACTTTGGAAGATGGAGTATCAAATCTTCAGGAAAACTTTTTAAAAATATCCTCAGAAAAAGAAGCGTTAGACAAAAAAATAGAACTTCTTGAGGAAAGAAAAAATGAGCTTTTAAACAGTATTGAAAATAAGAACGCTGAAATTGAAAAAAATAAAAATTTAATCAATGAATTAAAAGAAGGTCGTTCTTCTTATGGTAATGAGTTAAAAGCTCTTTTAGTCGTTGAAGAAAACATGACTGGTAAAATAAAAGATTTAACAGATCAAAGAGATAAAATTTATAAAAAATCTATTACTTTTGAAAATGATCTTGATAAAATAAATACTCGTATCGAGTCTTATTATGATTTGATTTCTAGGGCTAAATATAGAATTCCAACTCTTGAAGATTCAATAAAAGAAATTGAACAAGAGCTTAAATTATATAATATAGAGATTACTGAAACAAATCTACCAAATGTCGAGGCTTTAAAGGATTCAGTTAAATCTATAGAGGAATCAATGAGAGAATTAGAACCAGTTAATATGCGTGCTTTAGAAGAATATGAACATCAATCAGAACGAAAAGGTAAGCTCGATGAAGATGTATCACATTTAAAGGAACAAAAGAAAAATTTAATTAAACTTGTAAATGAGATTACTGAGAAGAAAAAAGAAAGATTCTTTGAAATTTTTGATGTAGTTAATAAAAACTTTAAGGAAATTTATGCACAATTATCAGAAGGTGGTGAAGCAGAGCTTCAACTTGAAAATCCTGACAATATTTTTGAAAGTGGTTTAACAATAAAAGCAAGACCACGAGGTAAAAAAGTGCTTTTACTATCGGCTCTTTCAGGCGGTGAAAAAAGTATTGCTTCTATAGCTTTTATATTTGCAATTCAGAAATATGATCCTAGTCCGTTCTACGTACTTGACGAAGTTGATATGTTTTTAGATGGCGTTAATGCAGAGGTTGTATCAAGAATGGTAAAACAAAATGCCCAGGATTCACAATTTATTATGGTCACACTTCGTAAAATAGCAATCAAAGAAGCAGACTACATATATGGAGTTACCATGAGAGAAACAGGTGTTTCTGATATGATTGGAAACATTGATCCTTCAGCAGTTGGACCACATGGTGAATTTGAAATAAGAGGAGGAAAAACTATTGGAGCAGCTTAAAATCGATAACGATGTAATAAACCATCTACTATTTCATAAGGCACTTATTGATGAAAAAGATGATGCTACAAAAATAAGTCATTATATAGATATACTTCAAAAAGCTGATGAAGGAGAACATATTTCAATAGAGGATCCTTTTGAAAGATCAATTGCTATTGCTTTTGAGCTTGTGATACAACAACATCTAAACCCGTGGGATATCGATCTTGTGAATTTCTCTACTATATATCTTAAAAAGGCAAAGGAAGAAAAAATTGATTTAATAACAGCAGGTCGAATAATATATATGGCTTGGAAGGTGTTAAAACTTCAAAGTAACGATCTAGTTGTATCCATGGAATCACAAAAAGAAAAATACGAACCTTTTGGCTGGGGAGATATACCAACTGAGATGTGGCTTACAAAAGATGATGCATATTCTTATACAAATCTTGTTATGAACATGCCCGAGTCACCACTTGAAGAACCAATAAGAAGAAATGCTAAAAGAAAAGTAACATTAATGGAACTTATAAATGCATTTGACCAAGCAAGAAAAGAATCTGAGGAGCATCTGCTTATTGAACAACAAAGACAGGAGGAAAGAGAAAGATTAACCTTACTTGCAAGAAAAAGGATGAAAGGAACAGCTATAGAAGATCATTTGGAAGAGGATGTCAAAACCATTTGGAAAAGAATAAAAGATTTACCAAAAAAAATTATGACTTTAACAGATATTTGTGAAAAAGATGACCGCGAAGAACTAATTAAAGTCTTAATATCTATCTTATTTCTTGCATATGATAATAAAATATTGGTTTACCAAAAAAAATTTCCTTATGGAAAAATTTTTATTAAAAATATAGGATATAGTTAGGTAAGGAGCGTAAATCCCATGGGTGTTAAGGAAAAACGTCTAGTTGAATCAGTACTTTTTTCTGCAAGTAAACCAGTTAGCATAAATGAAATCAAGGAAACAACTGATCTTTCTTCAGAGAAAATAAAAACAACATTAGATGAATTAATTCAAGACTATAATATAACTCGTAAAAACGATACATCAATGGAAATAGTCAAAGCAGGTGAGAAATTTGCAATGCAGGTTAAAAAAGAGTTTACTGATCAATCGATTATGATTACTAAACCAGAAATAAATGATAACTTATTAAAAACTTTAACGCTTATTGCTTTTCATCAACCTCTTAAACAATCAAATCTTAGGAGAATGATTGGTACTAAAGCTTATGAACATGTGGATGAACTTTCTGCTATGAATCTGGTAAATACAAAAAAACATGGTGCAACAGAGATGCTTACGACAACAAAATTGTTTCCAGAATATTTTGGTATTGATTCAACAAAACCTGAAGAAATCCGTGATTTTTTGATGAAAAAAGTTGCTGGTAAAAAAGAAAATAAAGAATAATTCTTGTTAAAATTGATTTTTTATTTTTTAGGTAACAAGTGTAAATATATTGGATAATAATTGTAAAACAAAACTTTTTAAGTAAAACAAAGACAGTATAGTTTAAGTTGTTGAGTTGGGGAAGGAAATTTATTTTTAATCCTTTAACCTCCTCTCCTTACCACCTCCTAACTTCCCCACCCAGCATACTTTTATAATTATCATAGTTTTGTAACTAATTCTAATTATTATCAGATATATTTTAAAAGAATAATGAGTGAAATTAATCATTACTTTTTAATAATATAGATAATTTATAATTTATTTACAATATTTATTTTTATTTCAAAAAGATTTATATAATATAAAATGTAAATATATATTATAAATAAAAAAAATTTATTTAAAATATACAAAAAATTTATACAAAAAGTTTAAATAAATTGAAGCGTATCAACAATTGTTAATTAAGGGGGATAAAAAAAAATGAAAAACATGATATATCTTGTGGTTGGGCTACTTTTAATTAGTGGTTTTGCTGCAATAGGTATAGGAGAAGAAGCTGGTGAATTACAAAACACTATAAGTGCAACATTTTTTGAACCAATTCTTGTAGAAAAAGAAACATTTGTAGAATTAGAAGTTGAGGGAACAAATACTTGGATTTTTGATGGAGGAAATCCTTTACTTCCAATCCACACTGAAACATATATTTTACCTTTCGGTGCAACAATAACCAATATCGGATGCGAAGTTAAAGATGTTCAAAGCAAAATTTTATCAAAAAAGATAAATCCTGCTCCACAACCAGTAGTATTATCTGACGAGGCAAAAATTGAAAATAGACCTCTGATGAATCAAGAAATATATGATTCAGAACAATTGTATCCAGATAATTGGTTCAGCTATGATATTGGAGTTGGACTTGATAAAAATAATGAACATAAAACTCTCTTAACAATAAGAACATTTCCTGTAAGATACAATCCTGGATTTGATACAATTTATTATACAGATAAAGTTGATGTAACATTTTCTTATATGGTACCTGATTCAAATCCATTTTCAACAAATTTTGAAGAAGAATATAAACTAGTAATTATAGCTCCATCTAAGTTTTCAAATATTCTTCAAGAATTAAAAGACCATAAAGTGTCAAAGGGATTATCAACTCTAATAAAAACAACTGAGGACATATATGAAGAATATACTTATTATGATAAACCAGAGGAAATTAAATACTTTATTAAGGATGCTATTGAAACCTATAACACCTCATATGTTTTATTAGTCGGAGGTTTAAAATCCTGGATTAACGGAATTCCAAGAGATAATAAAAATGAAGGTACAAAAGATTGGCATGTACCTGTTAGATATTCAAATATGCTAATGCAAACAGGCGACGATCCGGGATATATAACTGATTTATACTATGCAGATATATACAATGATGACGGAAGTTTCTGTAGCTGGGATGGTGATGGGGATCATATCTATGGTGAAAAATTTTGGGACAGATTAGATTTGTACCCTGATGTTGCTGTAGGTAGACTATCTTGTAGGACCACCAAAGAAGTAAAAAATGTTGTTGATAAAATTATTACTTATGAAAGTGGACCTTGTGACCCTGCCTGGTTTGAAAAAGTTGTCGCAATTTCAGGAGATGGATTTTTAGATCAATTTAAATGGAATATTCAATGGAATACTAATTCTTTAACAAATGGTCAATACACAATTTATGCTCAAAGTAAAAACATTGATAATGTCTTAGGACCTATTGATGAAATACAAGTAACAAAAGATAACACCAAGGCAACATCAATAACCTTCAACCATGATGATAATCTTATAACTGGTTTGAGTTATCCTTTCCCACCAGTTGCTGAAATTGTTACAGTTTCAGATGGAGATATACTTGGAAACACAAATTATCAATATGTACCAACAGAAGGAGAAGCATATTGTAATAATAATCAACCTCCAATAGGAGGTTGGGCAAACATAAATTATAACAATGGTGTTCTCCAAATCGGTGGAAAAACGTATGATCCAAGACCATATGGAAATTATACAGATTTACATGTTTGGGTTAAAAATAGCGCTGGTACAACTGTTTTTGACATTACTAAAACTGGATTCCAAATGTATTGGGAAGGCGAATTTTGTACAGGAGAAGAACTATTATTAGGCAGAGCAGGCGGACTATATTATATGCCTCCTGCTTTTGATAGAATATTAATATGGACTTCAAATGGTGCGTTTACCAGTGAAAATGATGTTCTAGATGTTTTAAATAAAGGGTGCGGTTTTGTGTTCTTTTCCGGACATGGAAGCCCAGCTGTATGGGGTGATCATTATCCTGGTATACCTGGTAACAGAGGAAAAGGTGGTGTAACAGGATTAAGGATCTTTAATTGGAAATGGCCAACAAATGGAATACCGCTCTTCCCAATGGGTAGTTTAAAGAATGATTATAAGAACCCGATTGTTGTAGTTGGTGGATGTCACAATAGTATGATTAATGTTTCATTAATAAGAACAATGAAAGATAAAGATAACAGTGCTTCTATGCATTGTTGGGGTATTCCCACTCCTGAATGCTGGAGTGAACGCTTAGTGAATCTTGGTAAACGCGGTGCAATTGCAACAATAGGAAACACTGGTTATGGATATGGAATATTAAATCAATACTGTACAGTTGGTGGACTTGATGGCTATATTACAACAGAATTCTTCGCACAATATGGAAACGGATATGATATCCTAGGTGAAACCTATTCCCAGACAATTACTGAATATATAAATCACTTCGATTATGAATGGGACGATGCACATAGAAAAACAGTAGAACAATGGATTCTACTAGGTGATCCAAGTCTTCAAATCGGTGGATATCCTTAAACATAAGTAAAAATAACAAATAAAGACAATAATAAAAACATAAAAAAAGGGCTATAAATTAGCCCTACTCTATTCTATTTTTTATTTTTTTTCAATAAATTTAAACATTAATTTTATATTTACTATTTAGGATGCAAAAAAATCTTAACCAACTTTATGAAGAAATTAAAGATCTAAAAACAAAAAGGGAATTTTTAGTAGAAATAAATAGAATAAAAAAGGATTATGATGATTTATTAGATGATAATACTGTAGCATTACTAATAGTAGATGAATTAGGTAGAAATAAACAAAATATCTGTAAAATTTCTGAAATAGAACCAGAAATGGAATGCACAGTTTTTGGTAAAATAATAAATATAAATCCAACTAAAAATTTTAATCGTAAAAATGGATCAACTGGGAAAGTAATAAATTTAGAACTAAGTGATGATTCAGGAAGATGCGGACTTGCTCTTTGGGATAAAGATGTAGAATTAGTTACAAAAAAAATAATACGGATTGGAACAAATGTAAAAGTGATAAATGGATATATAAAAAATGGCTTTAATGGAATAGAAATAAACGTGGGTCGTTGGGGATTAATAGAAGTAGAACCAGAAGAACAGATTGAACCTAAAATTAAAAAACTAGAAAATAATTTTATTATCAAAGGCAAATTAATTGAAGTTGAACCTACAAAAGCTTTTTTTAAAGACAATGGTGAATTTGGTTTTGTAACTAAAATAAAGGTCGAAACAAAAGAAGAAACAAGACAAATAACCATTTGGAATCAAAAAGTAAAAGAAATACAAAAAATAAAAAAAGGAGAATATCTAAAAATAGAATATATAGATATTAAACAAAATAATGGTAAAAAAGAACTACATTTGAACAGCAAAGGTGTCATTACGAAAATTCAACAACCACCTTGAATATATTTTTTATTTTTTTCAAGAGAGCATTGAGCCCTCTGAAGCTCTCTACCAAGATAAGTATAATGAGTAGGAATCAATATAGGTACATTTTTTACAATAGTATCGCAAAGACTATCTGCTTTTTTTCCTAAAAAAACTTTTTCTAGTATTCCAGATACTATTTTATTATTTTTATAAATATTTGAATAATACTCAACACGAATCTGTTTTTGTTTTTTATCTACCTCAATTACAAAAAAACCATTAGAATCTAAAATAACATCTTTTTCTGAAGTTTTTTTAGCATGAATTAAAGGTATTTCTTTAACAACCATAAATTTTTTCACTTGCCTTAACAAGATTTTTTAATTTTTGAAATGCAACATTTCTTGGAAGCATTCTTAATCCGCAATCAGGTGCCAATTGGGTTATTTTATCTCCAAATATTTCAATTCCTTTTTTTATATGAGTTATTATTTCTTCGACAGTTTCGATTTTAATATTATCCGAGCAAACAGATCCTAAACAAATATTTTTTGAAATATTATATTTTTTAAATGTTTTATATAATTTTGGTGATGCTTTGAATTCATGTGATAAAATATTCACAGGCATTTCTAGTAGTTCTTGTACAATATTTGATACATCTCCACAAACATGTAGCCTTGTGGAACAATTAAGATTTTTGGTAATGATGCCTACTAATTCTTTACCATAATCAGGTAGGTTTATAGAAAAGAAAGGTTCATCAATACTAATTAAATCAACATATTTTTGTAAATTTTCTGCTTCATGTTTTAAAGCAAAAGCAAAATCAAAAGCTAGATTTTTTTCATCATTATAAAACATATCAACAGATGATTTTGTTAATGTATATGGACCTGTTAAAACTCCTATTAATTTTATTTTTTTTGGTATTATTTCTTTAACATATTTTTGATCTTCAATAATTATCGGACCATTATATTCCACTTTATTAGTTACTTCTGTTCTTCCTCTTATCCTGCATCCTTTTAGTTTTCTTGTAAAAATATTTACAAAAGAATCCCTTGTTTGCCCATCTGAAATCATATCTAAACCTGATGTAATCATGTCTTTAACTGCTGAGTCAATATATTTATTCCAAGAGATATTTTTTTGTTCAAAGTAACATTTCATAAGTTCCATATTATTGATATCAACTGGGTATGAACCAATGACAGTTGTTTTTACATCTTTCATTAGAATAATTTCCTCCTAGGATGTAAATCTTCTGGGTTAACACCAAAATAGTTTTGAGTATATTCAGAAATTAAAATATCTTGCCATGCTATTATTGGAAAAACCATATCTGCATTTTCAATAGGACCAAAAATCGCAAAGTTTCCACCAAATAATGGTATATTAACATTTGAAGATGCGTCTACTATTTTTTTTTCTATTTTGAAATCATTTAACCATTTTGATTTTTCAACCACATTATGAATAGCACAACCTGTTGGAAGACCATACTCCTCTTTTATCACAGGAATCGCTGCAATGGCTGCACCGCTGTTTTCTCCTGGAGCCATTGCTGCTGTATCAACAAGTATTTTTTTTATTCCAAGGTTTTTAGCAATATCTAATAATCCACTTTCTATAAGATTAGCACCATTTTCTAGCACTTCTATTTTTCCATCAGGGGATTTATCTTTTGGATTAAATGCAACAATAATTGCTGCATCAGGAGTATATTTTTTCAAAGTTTCACGTTCTTCATTTTTTATCCCAACATGAATAGAATTATAGATAGTTCTTGAAAGAAGTTTTCTATCATAAAGGTAATTTAATGTTTTTATTTTCAAATCAGGTTCTATTATATCTATTGAAAAAGGATGTTTCTTAGGAAGCGTTCTTTCAATAAAATTCATTATGTTTTCTATATATTCCTCTTTTTTTATAAAGAAATCCGGAATAGCAGGATTACCAGTTTTATTACTTAAATACAACATTTTTTGAATCTGTTTTTTTGCAGATTTAAAATCTGGTTCTCCTTTAAAAAATAAACCACCAAAAAGAACTGTTGGGTTTGTTCCTGGTTGCCCACCAATTTTAATTCCTGAGATATCAAATATTATTTGTTCTTTTGTAAAGGAAAACATCTACTAACCTCTTTTTTTGATTTTTCCAAGATAATTTATTACAATTTTTGAATGCAAAGCTCTTTTATCACCAAGTGATTTAGTTATTTTAGATATTATTTTTATAGCTATATACGGTTTTCCAAATGAAGGGGGGGATTTATTTATGTATTCTTCAATAATTGCATCAATTTTATTTTTATCTTTAATTCCAATTAGATCAACAACTTCTATTTGTTTTCTAAATCTTTCTATTGCCTCGTTTTTTAGATTTTCAATATAAGGAATTGCACCTGGTGCATCAATAATCCTGTGTTGATTATTTATTCCATTTTTATTCAAAGATATAAGTGAGGAACCTGAACGATGACCCCTGATGTCATCTCCACATATTATTAGATATCTAATATTTGGATTAGAAATAGTGTTTGCAACAATTTTTTCTATACCGATGTTTTCGGTTTTAAGTAATCCATAAATTGCAACTTTTTTTGAAGGAGTATAGTCAATTGTAAGTAGTACAACTGCAACACAGCTGTTTTTATTGCATGATGTAAACTCTCCACCCCATGGATAGTATTCGTTTTCCATTTAAATAATCCTCAAATTTTTACAAGATGTAAGAGAATTGGTTAATAAAAAATTTTACAATAAAACAAATTTTATTTTAAAAAAAAACAAAGATAATAGTTTAAATATCCTCTCCCACACTTTTATAAGCATAAATTAATTACAATGTTTTTGGGATTTTAAATGGGTAAAGATGAAAAATCTATTGATAACATTGAGGATCTTCCTGGTGTGGGACCAGCAACAGCAGATAAATTGCGAGAATCAGGCTTTACCGATCTTATGGATATTGCTGTTGTATCACCACAAGAATTGGCATCCATTGCTGAAATCGGTTTACCAACTGCTACCAGGATAATTCAAGAAGCGGGTAAAAAAGTACAAAAAGATGAGTTTAGAACTGGAAATGAGCTTTATGAAAAACGCCAACAGGTTGGAAAAATATCATCTGGATCAAAAACTTTTGATGAACTATTAGGTGGAGGATTTGAATCGCAGGCTATAATAGAATTATTTGGGGAGTACGGATCTGGAAAAACCCAAATAGCACATCAACTTTGTGTTATGGTTCAACTTCCAAAAGAAAAAGGAGGTTTAGATGGGCATGCTTTCTACATTGATACAGAAAATACATTCAGACCAGAAAGAATAAAACAAATGGCTGAAGGTTATGAATTAGACCCAGAGGATGTTTTATCAAAAATACATGTCGCTAGAGCATATAACTCAAGTCATCAAATGCTTCTAGTGGATAAAGTAAAAGAACTTTCAAAAGATGTACCTGCTCGTTTACTTGTGGTTGACTCACTTACTGCACATTTTCGAGCAGAATATGTTGGCAGAGGAACACTTGCTGATAGACAGCAGAAACTAAACAGACATATGCACGATCTTTTAAGATGGAGTGATCTAAATAATGGTGTAGTATGTGTTACTAATCAAGTAGCAGCTAAACCAGATGCCTTTTTTGGAGATCCAACAAGACCTATTGGTGGTCATATAGTTGGTCATACAGCTACTTTTAGAGTATATTTACGAAAAAGTAAAGGTCCAAAAAGAATTGCAAGATTAATTGATTCACCACATTTACCGGAAGGTGAAGCTGTTTTTTCTATAATCGAAACAGGTGTTAGAGACTAGAAAAATAAGGAAAGACTTAAATGTGTATATAAGATTTCACATCTGGAGGTAGAAATTATGGCGTATATGCATGATGGGTGGACATTATACACAAGAAATGTAAAACTTAAGGGAGGAAGAAACCAAACAATTTACTTTTTCAGTAAGAAAAAACCAAAGAGCGGTACCCCTTGTGATTTACCAAATGGATACAAAGTTGGTGTAAATAAAAGAACAGGCTTACCCTATCTGAAAAAGAAATAATTGTTTTATTTTAATGAGCTGATTTTTTAATCAGCTCTATTCTATTTTTTAATTTTCTGCATTGTTTAAATAGTTATTTTGGTTTAAAGATTTAGGAGACTAATGACAAAAAAAATTGGTTTTATTGTAAATCCTATTGCGGGTATGGGTGGAAAAGTAGGTCTTAAAGGAACAGACGGTGTTTTAAAAAAAGCTATAAAGCTTGGTGCTAAACCTATTGCAGAAAATAAAGCACTTGAAACTTTAAAAGAGTTTATTTCACATTTTCAAACTAAAGATGAGTTACATTGGTTTACATGTGCAGGTATAATGGGTGAAAATGAATTAAAGGTAGTAGGATTTAAAAAAATAGAAATTGTTTATACCCCAAAAAGCAAAAAGACAACTGAGATTGACACAAAAAATACTTGTAAGAAATTTTTAGAAAAACAAATTGATTTAATTCTTTTTTGTGGTGGTGATGGAACAGCAAGAGATATTTTTAAGATTGTATCTAATAAAATACCTATTTTAGGTATTCCTGCAGGAGTAAAGATGCACTCAGGTATATTTGGAATAAATACTAATGCTACTGCTAAAATGCTTAATGAGTTTGTAAATAAAAGACTTACAATTGGTGATGCTGAAATAATGGATTTAGATGAAAAACTTTATAGAAAGGGCAAGTGGAATATCAAATTATTTGGTATAGCAAAGGGCATTGTGGAACCAACTTATGTTCAGGTTGGTAAATCCATTTTCGAATCAGTATCTGATGATGAAGTTAAAAATGAACTTGCTGAACACATTAAAGATGAAATGGAAAAAAATAGTGATTATCTGTTTTTATTTGGTTCTGGTGGAACTATTGATTATATTGCAAAAAAATTGAATTTAAAAAATACTTTATTAGGTATCGATGCAATTTATAAAAAAAAAGTGGTAGGAAACGATCTCAATGAGAAAAGGATCCTAAAATTACTACAAAAATATCCAAAAGTAAAATTAATTTTAAGTCCAATTGGTGCACAAGGTTTTATACTTGGCAGAGGAAACCTTCAACTGAGCCCTATGATAATAAAAAAAATAGGTTTGGATAATATAATTGTTGTTTCTACTCCTGCAAAGCTTTCATCCACTCCTTTTTTACGTGTTGATACTGGAGATAAAAATCTGGATCATCTTTTTACTGAAAAAGAATTTATGATGGTGGTTATCGGATATCGTTTTAGCAGGATTGTTAAGTTACAAACCAATAACTTTTAATATTATTCATAGTTTCACAAAAAACTACAAAGACCATTGTTTATTGTTATGGGAGGTCAAATACTTATGAATCGAAATGCAACGGCTTTTTTAAAAAATGAATATCAAGAACTTGTTGAAAAAGATCTTGACTGGAAGCTTCGAATACTTGAGTCAGGTTCAACGCCGCATTCAGTTGTTGATGGTAAAAAAGTCATAATGCTCTGCTCAAACAATTATTTAAATCTAAGTAATCATCCAAAACTAATACAATCTGCAATTGATGCTGCAAAAAAATACGGCGCCGGTTCTGGTTCAGTTAGAGCAATTGCAGGTACCATGAAACTTCATATAGACGTTGAAAAGAAACTAGCAAAATTTAAAAGAACAGAAGCTGCTCTTATTTATCAAACCGGTTTTGCTGCCAATTCTGGACTTATACCTCAACTTGTAGAAAAAGGAGATATAATCATTTCTGATGAGCTAAATCATGGAAGTATAATTGATGGTGTCAGACTTACAAAAGCAGATCGGGCAGTATACAAACATCGTGATGTTGGAGAGCTTGAAAAAGTCTTAAAAGATGTTGATAAAAAATACAGACGAATACTAATTATTACAGATGGTGTTTTTAGTATGGATGGAGATATTGCACCAATGGATAAAATCGTGAATCTTGCCAGTGAATATGGTGCAATGACTTATGTTGATGATGCCCATGGGGAAGGAGTAATAGGTCCTGATGGAAGAGGAATAGGTGCTTATTATAAAATAGAAGGCAAAATTGATGTTGAAATGGGCACCTTCAGTAAAGCTTATGGAGTAGTTGGCGGACTTATTGCAGGTAGTCAGCACCTAATTAATTTTGCATATAACAAATCAAGAACATGGTTATTAAGTGGATCTCATCCACCAGCTGTAGCTGGTGCACAATTTGCAGCAATTGATGTTCTTGAAAAAGAGCCAAAACATGTAAAAAAACTTTGGGATAACACAAATTATTTTAAAAAAGAACTAAAATCAATGGGATTTGACACAGGTACAAGCGAAACACCAATAACACCTGTTATTGTTGGTGAATCTAGTAAAGCAAAAGAGCTTTCAAATAAATTATTTGATGAAGGAATTTTTGCATTGCCAATAGTATTTCCAATGGTTGCAAAAGATAAGGCAAGAATTAGAACCATGATGAATGCAGGTCATACAAAAGAAGATTTAGACTACACCCTTGAAAAATTTGAAAAACTAGGAAAAAAACTCGAGATAATCTAGTCTTATTTATTTAATTCTATTAAGGACAGGATGTAATTATTTTTTACTCCATTTTCCTTTTTTCTTTTGGCTTAAAACTCTATCAATGATAGTTTGTTCATCAACCTCAACAAAGGATTTATCATCCTCAATGCGTCTTTTTATTGCAGCTTCTATTGCCGCATCATCAGCTTCAACAATGAGTCTTTCTTCTATTTTTCTACCTTCTTTTTCATAATAGGATGGTTCTTCTTCTTCTTTTTCTTCTTCTTCTTCTTCTTCTGTTTCATATCTTTTATTTTGGATATCTTCTCTTTTTTCAAAAACATTTTTTTCTAAATGTTCATCTTTTGTTTCATAATCTGATTTCGCAAAAACAGATGTTTCTTTTTGTTTTTCGACTTTTGGAAAATGAGTAGCCGGTTTGGTATCCAAATTTTCCTCAATTCTTTGCATTTTTTCTTTATTAGATTCAGAAGTATCCATTGGTATTAGTTGGAATGCTTCATTAATAAACTCTTTTTCTTCAAATGTAGGTATCCAAAAATAACCCTCCTTATCCATTGCAAAATTTGGTGCATTTGAATCAAAATGAGCTCTTATTGATAATTTACCAGAATTTTTATCCTTACAGACTTCTAGTTTAATATTAATATTATCATTTTTAACCATACTAATTTCCCTTTCTCCTAATGATAAAATGTATATATAATATTAGAACTTATAACTTTCGGATTATGATAAAGCACAATATTCTGTTGTTAAAATAGAAATCCATTTTTTATTAATTATATATATTTTACAGTTTTATTGTTTGATAAAAATGAAGTTATACATCTGAAGTCTTGTAAATTATAGCTCCTTTTTTTATTCTATTAGAATGGATGTGGCTTTTATTATGACAAGCGGCCAAAATACTATCCCTGTTGCATTTGCTTCATATACATCAGGTGTTTCTCCAATTTCAGCAACAATATTTACAACGCAGAGACCAAATCCTAATACAAATCCTGTTGAATTAGTAACAGAACCACCAGCTGGAATAGGTGGATTTATATGCAAATTGTTTTTTGCTCTGATTAACATTAATGGTGCATTAATGGTTACATTAATTGCTATTGGTTCTTCAAAAGGTTCTGTGCCACGATTAAGAGCATTTATAGTAACTCCTAATCCACCTCTAGCAATTATTTCAATTTGAGGTTGCATCAAGGGTTCATGGACAATGCTATTTTCTTCTTGTATAGCAATAGCTCCAATACCTGATAGTATTAAAAATCCTATTATAATTAAAGGTATTATTTTTCTCATAATTTTAAGTTCCCTATTATAATAATAATGTATGTTATTTATATAGTTTTATGAGTAAAATATATAAAAAATGATAATTTATCCTTATGTAGCTAAAGGATTTAGATTAGAAGTATAATTGTAATCTAAGGAGATCTGAAAATGGAATATTTAACACATTTAACTAGATGTATAAATATTATACTTCCTCTTATAAATCAAAGTTGAAAAAAATATTTTTTAATTAAAATTTAATCTTGAATTAATTGTCCTTTATAATCTCTGCATTTTGATATTATCTTTTCTTTCAATCCCATATTACTTTCAATATGTATTATTACATTTTCGTCATATGATATACCTAAAACATGGGCTTTTTCATAAATCCAAGAGATAAAAGATTGGGTTTCTTCATTTAAAGGTAATTTTATTTTAAATTTAACTAATTGAGGTAAGGATTCATAAATCAAATCTAATAGTTTTTCAATATTATATTGATTTTTTGCTGATACAGCAATAATTTTTTTATATTCTGTTAAACCTGAATTAGTTATGTAATCCATTCTATCATTTAACTCATCATTAGAAATTAAATCTGTTTTATTTAAAGTTATAATAATCGAAGATGTTACACCTATTTCAATTAACTCATTTATTGAAACTTTTAATTTATCAGCAATAATTTCTTTTTTTTCACTTACATCAGCTATTAAAACAACAACATCTGCAACTTCAATTTCTTCCAATGTTGAATGAAATGCATCAATAATATACGCAGGAAGATCTTTGATAAAACCAACAGTATCAGTTAATAAAATAGGAACATGTTTACTATTTATTTTACGGGTCGTTGTTGAAAGTGTTGAAAACATCTTATTTTCAACAAATACATTTTCATCTGAAAGTAGGTTAAGCAAACTACTTTTTCCAGCATTTGTATAACCAGCTAATGAAACTAGATAAAAACCGCCTGTATGTCTATGACGCCTTCTTATTTCTCTTTGACTGCGTATACTTTCTAACTCTTCTTTTACTTTTTTCATTTGTTTTTTTATTGTTTCATAGTAATCATCAACTTGATATTCTCCACCAGCTAAAAAACCTGGATGTTCTCCAGATCTTGCTCGATGGATAAGCTCTCTTACAAAAGGTCTTTCATATTGTAGTTGAGCAAGTTTAACCTGAAGTTTCGCTTCTTTTTTTTCTGCCCTTTTTTCAAAAATAGCCAGTATAAGCCTTATTCTATCGTATACCTCTATATCAAAACTATTTTCAAGATTAAACCATTGAGAGGGTTTTAGCTCACCATCTACTATAATTAAATTAATTTTTTTTTCTGAGTTTTCTATAAATTTTTTAATTTCATCAACTTTACCACTACCTATATAACTATTTACATCTGGATTTTCTCTATGTTGTATAAAAGAGGAAACAATATTATAATTTAGAGAATTAGCTAGGTCCTTAATCTCAGAAATATCATCATTTAATGAAATCACTATTGCATTATCAAGTAAATCTTTCATTTGCTAATAAACCGTTATTGTATAAGTAAATGTATTTTAATATTAATTGATAATATATTTAATAAACATAAGTATTTGTAAGATTTTTTGAAATTTTATTTATAATAAATATTCTTCAAATGGATAAATTTTTGATGATTTTAGGTTCAAATAAAATATATCGATAAGTTTATTTAGTAGCATTGACAAATATATACATGTTATATATTATCTATCATGAAGGTGGTGAGATAAAATCCAATTAAATATTGTGGGGGCAATGTCAAGTAAAGAAGAAATAAAAGAAGTTGAAAATGTAGTAAAAATTTTTTTTATTGAAGAAAGAGTAATAAATTTAGCTTCAAGTATTGGGACAAAAAAAATAATTGAAAAAATATATACTGAACCACTAAAAAATCTAAGTTATGATGTTAATAATAAAGATCTGCAATTATTAACAGTTAGAGGTTTAAACTAAGTAATAAAAATATTTTATAAAAATACTAACTATTTTTTAAAACTTTTATTGAACCATTTTAATGTACTATAAAAACGTTGAACCGCAGTTATATTTCCCACAATTGCAAAATAAATTAAAACCCATTCTAAAATGTATAATTCTAAAAGTATTCCAACACTTGTAAAATATAGTAAAATATGTTGAATAATAGGAGCAAACATTAAAAGTACAAGTCTATCAGCTCTACCTAGTAAACCTGAATAATCTCTTTTATAACCAACAGCTTGAGCCTGCGTTCCCATATAACTAGTTAAAAGTACACCCACAATCGCAAAATACCCAATAATATTAAATCTACACCATGGACTTAAAGCAAGACCACCAATTATAAAAACATCAGCATATCTATCAATTGCATGATCTAGAAAGTCACCTTTTTTTGAAATTTTATTAGTTAATTTAGCAATCTTTCCATCAATAGCATCAAAAAATCCATTTAAAAAAACAAAAAAAACAGCAATACATAGACAAAAATTATTTAATTCTAAATTTGGGGAAGAAAAATAAAAAAATATACCCGCTATCAAAGCAAATAACAATGATAACCAAGATAAAGTATTTGGATTTATATTTATCATATGTTTGGCAACAAAATTTAATAAAGGATCAATGTCTTTTCTTTTATTATTAAGAACCATTTTTTCCAACCTTTTAAAAATCCTTTAATATTTCTTCTGACCAATCAATCTTACCTATATTATATTTTTTTATAACTTTAAAATTATTTTCAATTATTTCAATTATAGAGGAAAAAACATCTTTAATTGATCTAGTTGTGGTATTAATCTCAAAAATATTTTTAAGGGAATG
>Ga0209636_10000561_pt1 | contig 36705 bp, 38 predicted proteins | sample DeeMarSWOR152_54_FD_187464 | JGI IMG/M metagenome (GOLD analysis project Ga0209636, IMG submission 187464) | Marine sediment microbial communities from White Oak River estuary, North Carolina - WOR-1-52-54 (SPAdes) (version 2) | ecosystem: Environmental > Aquatic > Marine > Intertidal zone >... | reverse complement strand
ATCTGCAATCTCTCTTACCTCTCTGGAGCATTCTGGATGCACTGCTACCATAGCTTCTGGGAATGCTTGTTTTTGAACTATTATGTCTTCTTTCATGAACAGTAAGTGTGTGGGACAGAAGCCCCGCGGAGGGATGGGAATGACTTTTTTTCCGGTTTTTTCTTGGACATATTCTGCTAGATTGTAGTCAGGGCCGAAAAGTACAGTTTCTACGTCAAGGGCTTCGACGATTTTTACGGCGTTTGCGGAGGTGCAGCAGACGTCGCATTCTGCTTTTGCTTCTGCTAAGGTATTGACGTAAAGCACGACTGGCATGTTCGGGTATTTTTGTTTCCATATTTGCAGTTGTTCTGAGGGAAGCATTTGAGCCATGGGGCATCTTGAACCAGTGGAAGGTAGAAGTACTTTTTTTTCTGGGTTAAGAATGGCGGCTGATTCTGCCATAAAATCTACAGCTGCGAATACTATTATTTTTGCGTCTTGTTCTTCTTTTGCTCGACGGCTGAGTTCTATGCTGTCGCCTACATAATCTGCGATGTCTTGAACTTCTGGGTATTGATAATTGTGAGCTAGTATTACTGCCTTTTTCTCTTGTTTGAGTCTAAGAATGTTGTCGGTAAGTGTCATGTTTATTCTTCCTAGGAAGCAGGGTAGTAAGTGTGTTAAGCAATATATCTTTAACGCATTTGAAGTAGGATCTGTAGGTTTGGTGGTTTTTTGCAGCAAAAGAAGTTTTTCGGAAGAGTCTTCACCGAAAGACATTTTTCTGAATAACCATAGGGATAGTGGGGATGCTCTGATTTGTCTTTCAAACACAAAATGGAAGAAGTTGCGAAGAATACAGGTTCTCGTATTGTTCTAGCCCTCGATTTACCCCCAGACAAACCTAAAAAACTGTTTCTTAAAGCAAAACAAACCTTAGAAGCAGTATATCCGCATATTTGTGCAATAAAACTCAACCGCCATCTAATTCTGCCTTTAGGTTTGTTCGGCGACGTACAAAAGCTGCTAAATCAAGCAAAAAATTACGGGTTACCCACGATCATGGACTGCAAAATAAATGACATTGGAAACACAAACCGGATAATAGCTGAATATTATTTCAAAGCGGGCTTTGATGCTGTAATTGCGAATCCTTTTGTTGGTTGGGAGGAAGGCTTGCAACCTGTTTTCGAAACGGCGAAACAAATGAGTCGAGGAGTGATATTGCTTGTCTACATGAGCCACAAAGGGGCGTGGGAAGGGTATGGACAAAAAGCCTTCATTGAAGAGACCAGCCAGACCGTTTCTCAGTACAAAGTCTTCGCTCAAAAAGCACTGAAATGGAATGCTGACGGCGCTATTATCGGTGCCACGTACTCTGAAAAAATCAAAGAACTATATTCAATTCTTAGAGAAACAGTGCCTATCTACTCGCCTGGAATAGGCACACAGGGTGGAAATATTGAGAACGCTGTCAGAAGTGGAGCAAAATATTTGATTGTTGGCAGAGCAATAATGCTTGCTGCAAATCCTTCACAAGCCGCTGAGGATTTGAAATTTGTTGCTCAGAAAAGCCTGAAGAAAATAACGTAGTAGATGCTTGATTAGGCATAATCTTTTACGGTCTTTCTCCTCTTGCCCAAAGCTCCTTTTTCAACAAATCTCTAACCGCTGAGCGGATGGCTGAACTTCTACTGGGATACATATTGGCTCTCACAAGTTCATCTAGCCCTTCTAAATAAGCTTCAGGCAATAACACTGTTACCAGTTTCACAAAGACCACCTTAACATGTTATGTACATGTTATGCGGCAATATAGAATTTGTGCTTGACTTCGCCCAGACTCCGCCTAATTCTTTATTTTTTGGAAAGCCGTTTCAACGCCCTCAAAGCGATCATTGTAATCCACTTGCTCTGCTTTCCTTTGGCTTCTAGGTTAGTTTGCATTCTGTCAGCAGGGGTGCTTTCAAGTATCCATGTTCCATCTTTCTGCCGTTTTTGTAAGAGAACCTGAATCGCGTCTCTTAGACGCTCATCATATACATAACCAAGTTTAGTTAAAATGTCCAATCCTCTCAGTATGTTGTATCCGTAAAACCATGGAAACCCTAACTTCAGCCATGACTGATTGATTACCTTATAGTCATGGTGGTCTGCTTTGAAAAGGCGATGTTGTAAAAGAAATTCTGCACCTTTTTCTATCGTTTGTTTTATTTCATTTGACATTTCCTTTTTCGGAATTTCGCTGAAAGCTTCTAAGGAGCAAATTGTTCCATAAAAGCATCCATGAGCATCTCTGATGTGTGCTTGCCAATAAGGGCAGAGCCAGCCGCCGTCTTTGTTCTGAATTTTGACAAGCCACCGCAAAGCTTTCTTAACTCGGGCGTCATCTTTGTACCCTATTCGAATTAAAGCTGCTGCTATGTTGCCTGTGAGGCATGAATATTGGTGTTCATGAATCTTTTCAGGCGCCCATTTGTCGGGCGAAGGAAGTTTCTTTCCTTTCTTTTGGAGTTTATCATATTCTTTTAATGCTAGACTTAGCGTGTAACTGGAAAAGCCGCCCTCTTCCAGTTGAAACTGGAAAATATATTCGCATGCTTTTCTGACTCTTTCGTCGGTTTTATCCATTCCTAACTGTCCGAGTATCATTATCTGCCAATAAGAAGACTTGTACTTCGGATGATAAGGATTGGCTGGAGCTTCCCAATATCCTTCAGGATTTTGCTTCGCAAGCACTTTTTCCACTATTTGAGATTTTGAAATTGCTTTTTTGGCAGCAACTACTTGTGGGTCGTTTTCGCTCTTATCTAAAATGTCGCGGAAGGTGAAATAGCGGACAGAGGGGTTTGGCTCTTCAAGAAGCCAATCCAAAGGGCTCTCTTTTATAATCTGAAGCCAATCTTCCATAAGCCTCATCTCCCAACTTACACCTCACACTTTTAATAGTTCTTCTAATATCATTTTAGATGAAATCTTGTGTGTATGAGTTTGCAAAATAGGAGAGCGAAGTTTTCATTCTCCATTTACTATTTAATAATAAAAATGGATTGACAAGATTGGTGGTTTCAAGCTTGAAAGGCCTAAACTATCAAGATCTGCTAGACTTGGTGGACGGTGCTGCAATTTTTTCCGCCGGAGGAGGAGGCGACCCCGAAGCAGGCTGTAGAATAGTGGACAAGCTGGCTTCTCAAGATTATACTGTTAAACTCGTAACCCCATCAGAGGTTCCAAACGGTGCAAAAGTTGTGAATTTTGCATGTGTCGGCGCTACAATAGCAATTGACTATGATCTCAATGCGGCAGTAAAAACGCTACAGGTTTTAGAAGAGTATCTTGGGGTTTCTGCTTTTGCCACAATTCCTGTAGAACTTGGAGGTTTTAATACTTTAGCAGCAGTTGATGTTGCTACACGGTGTGGTATCCATGTTGTGGATGGAGACGGTGCTGGCAGGTCTGTTCCAGAAGTCCATTTAAAAGTTTAAACAATTGATGACATTCCACTAACTCCTATGGTTGTTGCAGACATACACGCGAGAAATATAGTTATTGTGAAGGAAACAGTGGATTCAGAAGCAAGTGAGAGAGTTGCCCGTATCCTTGCTGCTGAATGGAATCATAGCGCATATACAGCTAGAAGAATTTTAACAGGTGTTCAGGCTAAAACCTCATCAATTCAACTTAGTTTGTTAAAGTCCATACAAATTGGTAGGCTATTAAGAAAAACTGTTGACCCTATAAAGGCAGTTTTGAAAGAAACAGGTGGCTTCAAACTTTTTGAAGGCATTACAGATTATGCTGAGAGAAAAACCAAAGCTGGCTTCAGTTACGTTAATATAAAACTTCGTGGGCTACATAGATATACAGGGAGCATGTTTAGGCTTAAAGCTAAAAATGAAGTACTTGTTGCTTATAGAGATGAAAAGCTTGCTGCAATAGCTCCGGACATAATTACTCCTGTACATCCGGAAACTGGCAGATGTATAACTGCAGAAAAAATCAGCGAAGGTGATAAATTAGTGGTTTTGGGCTTACCAACACCACAGAAATGGAAAAGCAGCAAAGGGTTAGAATTGTGGAAAGATGTTTTGCAAAGGTCAAAAATATTCGAAGATTATGTGCCTATAGAACAGTTAGAACCAGCTTAAGTGCACGTTATACCATCTCTCGTCTGGTCTCTTGCAATTCCTTAATGAGTTCAGGAAAAGTTTTGTTAATATCTTCAAGGTATAACGCCGAGTTTTTTATCTTCCTTTGAACTAAACCTGCGGCTAGAAAAGACCAGCCCAAGACATCGTCAATCACAATAGGGAAAGGAAAGGCTATGAGTGTCAGCCCAATCTTCACCATGTTGCCTTGATTGCTTTCTTTACAAAGCCGCTTGACTGCTTCCAGAATATCTCCATCTCCTCTGGCAACATCATTTATTATAGCCATATTCTTTCTCCAATCTTCACCTAGCTCCTGCAATGTATAAGCTGTTTTTTTCAGTTCCTTTATCTCTTTCAAGAACTTTGTCTCCTCTGCTGCTCTCTTTTACTACACTGAAGGTTTTGAGAACAAAAATCTTAGCTTCCAAAATTGATGGTCACTCCTATTTTTTCGTGTCTACATAGAAAAAATATCATCAACATCGTTAGCAAAAAACTGTATTCATCCTTATAGTTTTTGAGAGAAACATAGAAAAAAATTCGAACAAAAAACGGAGGAGATAACGGAACTTATCTTAGTTGCTGGTTTACTGCTGGTGGTGGTTGAGGAGAATAGGAAGAAGTGGTTTGATTAGGCGAAATTCCTTGTGCTAATTCTTTAAATGTTTGGAAAATGTACCTTTCGATTGAATTTGTAAGCCCAGATAGAAGCTGTGATTGTCTGATGTTTTCTTGGTTTTTTGTTTCTGTTTCGATAGATGTGATAAGTCCTTTCGCAACCTTGGTTAAAACTCTAATCTGTCTTTTTGTTAGCTCTTTATCTCTTTGTTCTTTAAGTTCATCTATATACTCGTAAAGGGCTTCTATTGCTTCTTTACCTCGCAAAACTGGAATTTTAGGCTTGTCAAAATACTGCAATTCAACCACCAGAAGCATAATAGAACTATTTTCTATAATAAAAGTCAATTTCTAACGCTTGAAGTATATCGGCTTTCGATATATGCACACGCCACACGCTCATCTTTAACAAGAGGAATGTAGGAGATACCGTCAATAGGTTAGTTTTTTATAGTTTTTTCAGCGTCTATAGTATTTCTGAGAGTGCCACATTTGTCAAAATACGCTTATATTCTTCTAGTGAAGGAAAAATGGTGGAAAAGACGCGTTACTCAACATCATGCAGGCAAAAAGGTTCAAACTTTTGTCCGCAAAAATGCTGTAGGACCAGTAAATGCCACTTTGCTGCTTTTCTATGTTAATCATCCCGTACGAGAAACTGGAGGAACAGGCGACTTCGAAAAACGAGTGGTTGGGAAAACCGAAGAACTGTGGAGAGACTACAGCAAAGAGACGGTTTTCAAATCACACGATGAATACTTGGAGTTCATGCAAGGGCGCACCAAAGTCACCTTCATTAGGTTTAGAAACTTGCGTGAACTGCACCCACCTATTCCTTTAAAGAAATTGCTCAAGGTTATCCAGCGGTCACGGTTGTCTAGAAGTGGCAAATATTTAAGCAAAGAAACTATAAACAAACTATTGAGAGGCTGTTCTTGATTGCAGACTTTTAATCCACAAGGATTCATTAAAAAACAGGTAGCAGCGATAAAAAAGCTTATTAAAAACGAACGTGCTTTAGTCGCCGTTTCAGGCGGCGTTGACAGTACAACAAGCGCTGTTCTAACCTATAAAGCAATAGGCGATAATCTTCTGTGCGTAATTTTGGACGATGCCTTTATGCGAAAAGGCGAACCACAATACATCGCCCAGTTAGTATCACAACCTCCTATAAACCTGCCAATAAGGATATTGAATGTTCAGGAACGATTCTTGAAGGCGCTTGAAGGATTGCAGGATGCAGAAGAAAAACGCAAGGTGTTCCGTGAGACTTTCTATAAGGTTTTAGGCGAAACTGCCAAGAAAGAAGGCTGCAAAGTGCTTGTTCAAGGAACTATCAAAGCTGACATCGTGGAAACAACTGGCGGTGTAAAAACGCAGCACAATGTCCTTGAACAAATGGGAATCAACACAGTTGAACGGTATGGCTTCAAAGTCGTCGAGCCCCTAGTATCGCTTTATAAGGAACAAGTTCGCACAGTAGCCCGCCATCTTGGAATTCCCTCAAAAATCGCTGAAAGGCAACCCTTTCCAGGCCCAGGGTTGTCTGTTCGAGTTGTAGGCGAAATTAAAAGGGATAAACTAGATTCAGAGAAGAAGGCAACAGTTATAGTCGAAGAAACCTTCGCGAGGCACAAGCCTAGCCAATATTTCGCTGCGATACTTGACGACAAAGCAATTTCCTATTCAAGGAGCATGCACATTCAAGAAATCGTTGCACGTTTACTTAATGTTCCTTCAAGACATGTTTCTGTTAAAATTTATGAAGCAAAAGCCACAGGCATCAAAGGAGGCAAAAGAAGATATGGTGAAATTGCTGCATTGAAAGCTCAGACTGTTAATGGCAATCTTTATAATCCTTCTATATCAGATCTTGTCGCCCTTCAAGCTAAGGTCACTGCAGAAAATCCATTCCTCAATAGGATAGTATACGCAATAAAAGAAACGTCTCAAAAACAGCTTTACGTTGTCGTTTTGAGAGCAATTCAAACGCACGACTTTCTTACTGCAAAAGTATCTGAAATTCCCTGGTCAACATTAAACGAAACGGCAGACAAAATATTAAGAGATTGCCCCAACGTTTCAGCAGTATATTATGACGTGACCCCCAAACCTCCTGCAACTATCGAAATGGAATAATGCAGAAATGCATAAAGCCTAACGCCATAAAATAGTAGTAGAGGTCTAAAAGTGGTGCTTGTTAGAGTTCAACGCATAGAATCAATTCGCGACCCTGAAGGGGTCTTAGGTAAACGCATAGAGCTTGTAGAGGAACGTAAGATACCGCGGTTTGCTATCAAACCATCAACAGAAGAGGCAAGGATGGTGCAGAGCGTAGTTCAAGCCTTACAACAACAGCTCCCTGTACAAACAATGCGAACAGGATTTAACTTGCCAAAAATCATTCTATTCTTGACAGAACAAGAATACGACCAACTTGGCATCAAGTTTGACGTTAACCAAGTTTTCGAAATTGAGCTTGCAAATCAGAGAATAAAGTTTAGCAAGGCATTCTAAGCGGAGACACTTATTTCTTTCCGTATCGTCCTTAGACTTGGATGGCGTGGATGGAAAGAAAGTACAAACATCATGTTTCTGATTGCACGATACACGTCTTCCTCCTTCCAGCCTTTCCCCCAGTCACAATACACAGGAATCTCATCGCCTGCATCGCTTTTGTAGTAGACGTAAATGGAGAGCAACTTCCTCCTCGGAGAGAGCTCTGTTTCAAGCTTCAAAAAGCTTGCAACCTTTGCAACGGCGGAACCAACAATCCTCAAGCGTTCGAGACGTGGTGAGTTGGAGGCGTATATCATGAATTTGCCATTGTTTTCTAGCATTGTTACTTCCTAAAAGGCATGTGTATTTGAACTCTTTTTAAGAGAAGTGGAGCAACGTCATTAAGCAAAGTACAGAGAGACTAGTGAAACTATTAGACAGAAAAGAAAAATTGAGGAAAAACTCTACTGTCTCTTCACGTTTAAAGGATGAGGCATTTCAGATGAAAGTTAGAGCTCACGTGTTTGTCTGGGGAAGGGTTCAAGGAGTGTTCTTTCGGTCGGAAACACGTCGAGAAGCTCGCAGATACAATGTGACAGGTTGGGCTAGAAATCTTTCAGACGGAAGGGTAGAAGCGGTTTTTGAAGGGAAGAAGGAGAGTGTTGAAAATTTGATTGCGTTTTGTAAAAAGGGACCACCTGGCGCGAGAGTAACCAAAACCAAAGTTGCAATAGAGACTTACACAGGAGAGTTTGGAGATTTCCGAATAGTGTGGTAGATATAAAGACTTGTTCATTTTGGAACTCTGAAGTGAGAATCTTTCCCTGCACTTATATACTCGCCACCCGCTTCTCGGATAGTAGATGCAATTTTTGCAAAATTTTCTGAGCCAAGATATTGGCGAGGCGTTACCTTGATAAAATTTCCTTTGTCTTCGAAGGTAAGCATAGCTTCCAGCTCTTTCGTAAACATTCTTCGAAGGTCTTCTATTCGCTTTCCAACAGCACGTTGAGGGGATAGTTCTGGAGGTGCTGCAGGAGGTGTAGTTGTTGGAGTCACAGACTGGCTTGTGGTCTTGAGTGATTTTGAGATGTCTTGTAAATCTTCAGAAAGTCGCTTTAAAACATCAAGAACTTCACTTAGTCTCTGTAGTATTTCTTCTGTGTTTGGCTTTACTTTGCTCATTTTAACTTTTCTCCCTCTGATTTAACTATCAGCTTTAGTCCCTCATTTATTTTGTCCCTTTCCAAACAACGCAATGTAAAATAGTCTCCTCCGATAATCTTGAAAAGATTGTTTGAGGGCAAAAGTTGCTGGAAGTCGATGGAAGCGAAAAAAGTGGCAGCGGTACAATTCTTCGATTATCAGTGGCTATGGCTGCAATTTTGAATAAATCTCTGCACATCTACAATATACGCCAGAAACGCCCCCAACCCGGATTGAAACCTCAACATTTAGAGGCAGTGCTAACTGCTGCAAAAATTTGCAACACAACCGTGAAGGGGGCAGAAGTTGGTTCTAAGGAGCTTTGGTTCTATCCAACTGAAATTGTTGGAGGTAGAGTAGAAACGGAAATCGGGACTGCTGGAAGCATTCCAATGCTCTTGATTACTGTACTTCCTGTTTGCGCCTTCGCTAGGAATCCAGTTTACATTCACATTTCTAAGGGCGGCACGGATGTTTCTCACTCTCCTACAATAAACTATCTAAACCACGTTTTTCTTCCAATTCTTGAAAAAATAGGGATCAAGGTTTCTTTGGCAGTTCATAGATATGGTTACTATCCTAAAGGTATGGGCGAAGTTTCTGTTAAAGTCGTGCCTAACCCGAAACTTGCTTCTTTCAGTTTCGAAGAGTTTGGGCTGCTGGAATCGTTGAAAGGCGTGTCTGTATGCACTTTTTTAGCAGACCGAAGGGTTGCTGAGCGTCAGGCAAAAGCTGCTAGTGACCTTTTGAAAACGCGTGGATACGAAGCTGACATTCAAGTTGTCAACGATTTTTCGAATCCTCTGCAAAAGGGCAGCTCTCTCACGTTGTGGACACAAACCAGCATGAATGTTCTCTTAGGGGGCGATGCTATTGGTGAACTGAGAAAACCCAGCGAAATGGTGGGTAGAGAGGCTGCAGAAAACTTGTTGCGAGAAATAGAGGCTAAAGCCACTGTGGATGTACATCTTGCAGACATGCTTATACCGTACATTGCGTTGGCAGAAGGCAAATCAGTTTTCCTCACGCGTTCAATAACCGACCACTTGGAGACCAACATATGGCTCGCTCAAGAAATTCTCGGTGTAAAATTTGAAACAAGCAAAGTTGGAAATCTGTATAAGGTGGAGAAAAAAGCGTCTTGACAAAGTTTGAAAGATTTTTGTTTTCCTCTTTTTTTGAAAAATGTTTATAAGCAAGGTTACGTTGCTGAAATTCTTTGGGATTGAGGCATGAGTTCTCTTTTAAAATTACGAGTTTCCATGGTTGGAACGTTAGCAATTATCATAGGACTCTCCACACTGTTTTTCACGGTCATATTAATCGTAACTGGAACCAGCTTAACATTGCTAATTCCCTTCATAATCGGCTTTAACATCCTGCAATGGCTAATTTCACCATACTTGATTGACGCTATCTATCGAGCACGCCCAATTTCGCAATCAGAAAACCCCGAGCTACACGCAATGGTAGAACAATTAAGCCAGAAAAGCGGCATCAAAACGCCCCGACTGATGTTGGCTCGCATTCCAATTCCAAACGCCTTTGCCTACAGCTCGCCTATTGCAGGCAGCAGAGTCGCCATTACAGAGGGACTAGTGAAGACTTTGGAGAGTGAGGAAATTGAAGCGGTCATTGGCCACGAACTTGGCCACTTGAAACACCGAGACGTACAAGTGATGATGTTTGTCTCGGTTCTACCTGCAATTTTCTACTATATAGGCTACTCTTTCATGTTTTCTTCAATGTTTGGGGGGAGAAGCAGAGACGACAGCGGTAGCGCAGCTGCAATAATCGGAATAATAAGCATCTTCCTCTACTGGATACTTACCCTGTTCACGTTGTACCTAAGCCGCCTACGAGAATACTATGCCGACAACCACAGCGCATCCATTGTAGAAGACGGCTCGAGAAAGCTTTCTGAGGGTTTGTCTAAAATAGTTCACGAAAGCAGACGAATGAAGAATAAAATGCCAAAGTCTGGACAGTTAAACTCTTTCAAAGCCCTCTTCATATCCGACCCTGACAGAGCAGCAGCAGATGCAAAGGCAATGGCTCAATTTGGAGTAAGCGATAGAAAGTTGGTTGAGGAAGTGTTGCAGAGAAAAGTAACAGGCGTAGACCGATTTCTGGAGCTGTTCTCAAGTCATCCAAATATCGTAAAAAGATTGAGAGCTCTCCAAAAACTTGCATAGGGATAGAAGTAAAACGCTATACTTGAAATTTCGAAAACTCCTCATTTCGAATTAGCGTCTTTACAGTCTCCATATCTTTGTAGATCGCTCTGTCTTCCTTAAGAGGGGGCACCCTTCTCCTTATCAGATTGTATGCCGCTTTAGTATCTTTTCCAAGTTTTTTTACGTCTCTAAATTCAACGCCTTGTGCAGCTGACAAAAGTTCAATGGCAACAATGTATTCGGTGTTTCTAACTATCTCTTCGGCTTTTCTTGCTGCAATAGAACCCATACTTACAAAGTCTTCAAAATTGGCTGACGTTGGAATTGAGTCAACGCTGGCTGGGTGGGCTAAAGATTTGTTTTCTGAAGTCAAAGCTGCGGCTGTACATTGTAACATCATGAAACCGCTTTGTAGCCCTCTCCTAGCTTTGTCAGGAATTAGGAAAGCAGGAAGTCCTCTGCTCAACTTCTCATCTATCAGTCTCGCAGTTCTTCTCTCGGAAAAATTGCCAACCGTAGTTAACGAGATGGCAAGATAGTCCATAGCAGCAGAAATGGGTTGTCCATGAAAGTTTCCTCCCGAAAGACACTTTTCATCTTCAGCGAAAACAAGAGGGTTGTCGGTTGCAGAATTAATCTCCACCTCTACCACACCCTTAACATAACTTATTGCATCATGAACTGAACCTAAAACTTGAGGAATGCATCTCAAAGAATACGGATCTTGTGGATACTTATTTTCCTTCACCGCTTGATCGCTAGGCTTTACTAATTTACTGCCAGATAAAAGTCTCCGAATGTTCTTAGCGCTTTCAAGTTGTCCCTTATGAGGTCTTGCACTGTGAATTTTTTCGTCGAAAGCGTCTGCTATTCCACATAAGGCTTCAAGACTCAGGGCAGCAGCAACTTCTGCTGTTTGCACCAGGTTCTTTGCGTCATGAACCGCAAGAGCTGCGATTGCTGTCATCATTTGAGTGCCATTGTTTAAGGCAATGCCTTCTTTTGCGTCAAGCGTTATTGGTGAAATGTTGGCTTTTTTTAGTGCTTCTTTTCCATCCATGATCACGCCATCATATTCTGCTTTGCCTTCTCCAATCATCACTAAAACCATGTGAGAAAGTGGAGCTAAGTCGCCGCTGGCGCCTACCGAGCCCTTCTCAGGAATAACTGGGTGCACGCCTTTGTTAATCATTTGTACCAGTACCTCTAAGGTATCTAGACGTATCCCGGAGTATCCCTTGGCTAGTGTGTTGACACGCAAAAGCATCAACGCCCGGGTTGCATCTCTGCTTAGCGGTTTTCCAACACCTGAGGAATGACTTCGAATGAGGTTCACTTGAAGCTGCCTTATGTCTTTAGGCGATATGGCGACGTTTCCTAAGGCGCCAAAACCCGTTGTCACTCCGTAAATTATCTTTTTCTCTTTTACTAGCTGCTCTAAAGTTTCTCGTGCCTTCCTAACATTTTTCTTTGCTTTTTCAGAAATTGCCACGGTAGCGTCATAACGGGCAACAGCCACTACGTCTTCAATAGTTAATGTTTCTCCGTCAATAATCACTTTCTTCATAAGATTTTCTCCCATGTGAATACTGTATTTGCTATTCTTCCCAAGGCACACGGATGTCAGCGTATACCACTCCGCGGCGGGTTCTTTCTTCCTGTTCTTTAACCCACGCTTTCAATCCTATCTTTTTCAATCGTTTTCCATCTTGAATTGCCATTACATAATGTTCAGCCAAATTCTCAATGAGAGTGCATGGATATTCCGAACAAAGGGGACATGTTTCCACTCCTTTCTTCTTAGCGCATTCTCTAATTTTGCAGTCTGGTGGGCCTCCGCCTGTTCTGCAAGTGCAGTTCATTTTCACCAGTGCATCTAGAAACTTCCAGAAAGTGGGAAACATGTCTTTCATGGATGGAATGTATTGGTACCACGAGTCCATGCCCTCTTCATGAAGCGTCTCTTGCAAGAGCTTTGCACGTTTTGGAATTCTATTTCTATGGGCACATAAACCGCAGTAAAGTCCACAATATGCTACAAGTCGACGAGGATTTTCGGTCAAGCTTTTTTTCCTCTTCTTCAATTCACTCCAGCATAGGCATTTTGATACTGTTTTCTTTTGCTATTTTTTTGGCTTTTTTGTAGCCTGCGTCCGCGTGTCTTACAATGCCTATTCCTGGATCGGTTGTTAAAACCGTTGTCAAGCGTTTTTCCATCTCCTTTGTGCCATCTACCACGAGGCACATACCTGCGTGAATGCTGTAGCCTATACCCACGCCGCCACCATGATGAACCGAAACCCAAGTTGCGCCACCTACCGCGTTAAGTAAGGCATTCAGTATCGGCCAGTCTGCAATAGCATCGCTGCCGTCCATCATGCCTTCAGTTTCGCGATTTGGCGAAGCTACGCTTCCACAGTCTAAATGGTCGCGCCCTATCCACATGGGACCAGAAAGCTCGCCTTTGCGCACCATGCCGTTGATGATTTTTCCAAATCTGGCTCTTTCTCCAAAACCCAACCAGCAAACACGAGCGGGCAATCCTTGAAACTTCACTTTTTCCTTTGCTTCTCGTATCCAGCGGCATAATTCTCTATTGTAGGCGAATTCGTCGAGGATGATGTTGTCCAGTTTGTAAATGTCCTCTGAAGTGCCTACCAAGGATGCCCAACGGAAGGGACCTTTTCCTTCACAAAACGTTGGTCTAATGTAACGTTGCACAAAACCCGGATAGGAGAAGGCGTCTTTGTAGCCAGCATCGTAAGCTTGTTGACGCAAGTTGTTGCCATAATCGAAGGTTACTGAGCCTTTCCGCATCATTTTAACCATGGCTTCAACTTGGGCTTTCATACTTGTTTTCGCTTTCCTAATGTATTCCGTTGGTTTTTCTTCTCTTAACTTATCAGCTTCTTCCTTAGAAATACCCATGGGGTAGTACCCGTTTAGAGGATCATGAGCAGAAGTTTGATCCGTCAAAACATCTGGCACTATACCTCTCTTAACGAGTTTTGGATGCACTTCTGCAGCGTTACCCAAGAGCCCTATGCTTTTTGGTTTTTCTTCTCTTTTGGCATCCATCGCCATACCGATTGCGTCGTCAAGGTTGTCAGTCCAAGTTTCTAGATACTTGTGCCTAAGACGCCTATCTATTGCCTTCTTGTCAAGTTCTACCACCAACGCTACGCCTTCATTCATAGTGACTGCAAGTGGCTGTGCGCCGCCCATCTCACCCAAACCTGCTGTTAAGACAAGTTTTCCACGCAAACTTCCACCGAAGTGCTCCTTTGCAACCGCTGCCAACGTTTCATAGGTGCCCTGTAGAATGCCTTGTGTGCCGATGTAAGCCCAAGAGCCTGCTGTCATCTGGCCAAACATTATTAAGCCTTTTCGCTCCAACTCGTAGAAGTAGTCCCAAGTCGCCCATTTCGGAACCAGCATGGAATTCACGATTAACGCTCTTGGTGCCCATTCGTGAGTCTTGAAAACTGCTACTGGTTTGCCACTTTGGATCAACATGGTTTCGTCTGGCTCAAGCTGCTCTAGAGTTTCAGCGATTTTGTCGAAGCATTCCCAGTTGCGAGCAGCTTTTCCTGTGCCTCCGTAGACAATAAGCTGTTCAGTATCCTTTGCCACTTCTGGGTCGAGAACGTGGTGGAGCATTCGGTAGATGCCTTCTATCTGCCAGTTTTTACAATGCAGTTTTTGTCCAGTAATACATTTTACAATTCGTCTAGTCATTCTTCTCCCAAGCATTATCAACTACTATTTTTCCTTCTTTAACTACTTTATCCACTAGATTTACTCCAAACCTGTAGCCTAGAAACCTGTGATTAGGAATATTAAGAACAAGTATGTCTGCTTTCTTGTCTTTCTCCAAACTTCCCATTTCATGAGCACGGTCAATGGCGTGAGCCGCATTTATTGTGGCAGCTGTAATTGCCTCTGCAGGGGTTAGGCGCATTTCTCGACAAGCAAAAGCAATTGCCATTTGCATATTTTCTGTCCAGCAGCTTGGATTAAAGTCGGTGCCTAAGGCTACTGGCACGTCTAATTGAATAATCTTTCTGGCATCTGCGTATTTGCCTGTCATTAATGAAAAAGAGGCGGTGGGAAGCAAAACTGCCACTACTTCTCTTTCAGCCATTGATTTTAACCCTTTTTCTGAGGCGAAAAGTAAATGCTCCGCTGAAACAGCCTTAACCTCTGCCGACAGTTCAGCTCCTCCAAAGCTTGTCAGCTCGTCTGCATGCACCTTCGGCTTTAATCCATACTTTCTGCCTGTATGCAAAATTTTTCTCGACTGTTCAGCGTTGAAGACACCTTTTTCGCAGAAAACATCACAAAACTCTGCAAGTTCTTGGTCTGCAACTCTTGGAATCATTTCCTCTGCTACTAACCTTACATACTCTTCAATTTTTCCCTTATACTCCAATGGGACAGCGTGAGCTCCGAGAAAAGTTGGAACTACATCAATTGGGTGAACCTTATCTAGTTCTCTTGCAACTTCTAAACATTTTGCTTCATCCTTTGTAGTGAGTCCGTAGCCGCTTTTTGCCTCCACCGTTGTTGTGCCATGTCTTAGCATAATATCAAGCGTCTTCTTCGCAGTTTCAACAAGTTGTTCTCGGGATGCTTCCCTTGTTTGCTGAACAGTTTTCAGAATTCCACCACCCTTCGCTAAGATTTCCATGTAGTCTTTGCCTTGTAGCCTTAATTCAAACTCTTCTTCTCTAGCACCTGCAAAAACAAGGTGAGTGTGGGGGTCAATGAAGCTAGGCATCACTATTTTTCCAGAAGCATCTATGGTTTTTTCTGGTTTGAATTTTTGTTCGATTTTGTTTGTTTTATCCACTGCTACAATTTTTCCTTCGTGAACAACTACTGCGCCGTTTTCTATTATACCCAATTTTTTCATTTTTTCTTTTTTTGCGGGTTTTTGGCTATCGTTACTTAAGGTTATGAGCTCGTTGGCTTTCCATATTAGCAAGTCTACTTTTTCTTTAGCCACTCTACTCGCCTTTTTCAATTGCCCTTTGTACCGCGATTTCGAGAACTCTGTCTTCAGTTAAGTTGTCAATTTTCAAGTAGTACGTTGCAATGTCTATTAGGGATTTTAGGGGTGCCATGCCGCAAAACTCTGAGCCTACAATGGGCACGTTGTATCGTTCTGCTTCTAGTTTGATAACCTCAAAAACTCTGTACAGCGGAGTTTTTTCAAAGTCTGTTATGCTCATGCCTATTTGTGTAATTTTCTTTTCAGGAATCTTTGCTCCCATAGCTTTTACGGTTGCAAATCCACCTTTTTTCGCGTGCAAAACTTTTGCTATTTTCTTTGCTATTTTCAAGTCTGAGGTGCCTAGATTAACGTTCAATCCTGCCATAACCTTCCGTGCACCCGTGATCGTTGCGCCTGCGGTTGGATGAGATTTCGCAGGACCAAAATCGGGTTTGCGTTCAGGTTTGTTAATCATTTCAGCTAAGGCTTCATACTCGCCTTTCCTTATCCAGTCTAAATCGCTTCTTTCAGATTTCGTGGCTGCTACACCATAGAGATAAACAGGGACGTTGTATTGCTCTGCTAATGAGTGTCCAAATTTTTTTGCTGCTTCTATGCAATCTTCTAGTGTGGTGTTTCTGATTGGAATGAAAGGAACCACGTCGACTGCTCCGAGGCGTGGGTGCTGTCCTTTGTGTTTGTTCATGTCGATAAGTTCAATTGCTTTTGCGGCTGAGTTTAGGGCTGCTTGTACTACGAATTTTTTGTCGCCTACAAAAGATATGACGAGTCGATTGTAGTAATCGTCGTATGTGTAGTCAAGAAGGTAAACGTTTGCTGTCTCTTTTATCTTAGCTAAAATGGCTTCCACAGTCTTTGGCTTCGCGGTGCTGAAGTTGGGAACACACTCGATTAATTTCATGACGTCACAGTCCTTATCAGCATTATTCAAGCAGAAGAGTTAGAAATAAAACCTTTCCTAACCGAAAAGCATCTTGTTGCTCTCACAAGTGCTTTGGTTTTTTAGATAAAACAATAGTGGCATGCAAAAATTATAAATACGTAATGTGTTCAACCACGTGTATGTTTTAGAGGGTATAAGATGAAGAAAACTGCTCTAATAATGCTAAGCATCATAGTCTTCGTAATGCTATCTTCGTTCACTGTCAGACCTTCACAAGCATATGTCCAAGACGCAGGATGGAAAAACCCTGCATACAGAGGCTACGATGATTTCTATTACCAATATGTCGTTGCCTACCAAGAGGGAACATATTGGACTCTCTCTGTGATGATATTAAATGACTGGTGGCCTCCCTCTGCGGAGACACAGATCAACATTTCAACAATTATAGTGCATTTTGACTGGGGCAAAAACTACACTCACAGATTCACTACACCAGAGGCTCTTGCTTACGGAGAAACCAGAGTTTTATCTGTGAGCAACATGACACCTTCAACAAGCGAGGCCCCCGAAATCTGGTACTATGACTATTGGATGTACGTGGAAATAGTCAACGCTACCAGCGGGCCCACAAAGGTCGTTGACACTTGGACGTTAGGGAGATGGGACTACTATTTCGCCGTATATTCTGCAAACCATCTTGGGGCACAACAACTTCGAGATAAAATAGAAACACTATTTTATAGCGGTCCGACCATGTTTATGCCCATAAACGTCACTGAAGCATTTGTTCTCTATATACAAGCCTACTTCGAATACCAGCTTGGATACCAAGCCCATGGTCGCGGAGATTTTTCTGAAGCTAACACTCACTATGGAAACGCAGAAAGCCTCTTCGATCAAGCACTAAGCGTCTGGGAACAAAAAGGCACAGCCATGGAAGATGCAACACTCAACTATAAGAATGCTCTTACGAATGCTACGAAAACAGAAGCAGATGCAAACTTGATATCGGCTAATGCTGCCTTGGTGAACTCCTATGCATGGATGTTCTTCGGCATCGGCTGGGTACTCATCGGCATCGGGATAATCATATACGGAGCGAAAAAGCCAAAGCCACTTTAATAACGACTATATCTCCCTCTTTTTTTAATTTTTTAAAGCTTAAATGAAGATGTAAAACATTTAAATCTAATAGTCTCTCCCTATTTTCCAGTTCGGAGAGAATCGTGACATTGCAACAAAGTGAAAGGTTTGAGGTTCCTTCATGGGAACAGATTTATGCAATGCTTCTGGATCTAACTCGAAAGATTAGAAACGACAAGTTCAATCCTGACATAATTGTTGGAGTTTCACGAGGTGGCTGGATTCCTGCAAGAGTTTTGTCAGATTTATTAGAAAACCCAGAAATCGCTAACGTCAAAGCTGAATTTTATCTGGGTGTCGCAGAAACAAAAAGGGAACCAATAATAACTCAGTCGGTCTCGGTTGACGTTAAAGACATGAAAGTGCTTGTTGTCGACGACGTTTCTGACACTGGCAAAAGCCTCCGTTTAGTAAAAGCTCATCTGCTTGAACAAGGAGCCAAAGTCCTCAAAATAGCAACGCTCTATTACAAGCCATGTAGCGTTACAATGCCAGATTATTATGAGAAAAAAACTCGTGACTGGATAATTTTTCCATGGGAAAGAAAAGAAGCCTTGAGAAAAGTTGTCGAAAAATTTCAGCAAAGTGGGAAATCAGCTGAAGACACAAAGCAGTTATTAACAAAATATGGTTTTGACCCAGAACTAGCAGAGCGTTTCATCAGAGAATTGTCTGAGGATTTAGATGATAAAACAAGTTGAAGGATTTGACAAATACATTGCTATAGCTGGATTTAAAGACGTCCAAATAAGCGATGTTGACCATTTTCTTAACATGATTCGAGAAAAGCTGGATGATGCGGTTGTTCAGTTTTTTGATGCTAAATTGATCGCTGGATCGCAGCACCTTTACTTTGCTACGTTGAACGCCTTAAAAGCCTTTAAAAACGAAACGAATATTTCGAAAAACCTCGCTGTTGAATGCCTCCTCTACGCTTCTGCTCGGAGGCAAATCAGAGCTGCTTTGGACCTTATCGGGATTAGGAAGAATTCATCACAAATTGCCGTGTTGATAATGGCAGATGAGGAAAGCAGTACTGAAAAATCTCTTGCAGACGTTGCAAAGTTGATTTCTGGCAAACGTGACGATAGTGTTCTTGATTTGTCAAATGAAAAAATAGCATATGTTAGAAGACTTTTCGAGATTTCTGACACTGAATTAGCGGCGAAATTAGAGAAAGACGGAGAAAAGAAGGCTCTTTCTGATTTAGTAATTGAACACGTCGCCCTCTTAGTTACTAAGCGTTAGCTTTCGAACTTCTCTTTAACTACAGAGATGACATCGGACGGTTTAAGGACTGATATTCCAGTGATTCCACCTACAACCTCGATTAGGACAATTTTGTCTGGATTAATCAAGTCTACTTTGCGTTCGATGTTTGCTGCAGCTGCTTCGATAATATCTTTGCTGGGAATGTGGGTAAAACGTTTTTCAACCGTTACACGAAAAGTTTCACTTGCCTCAATTTCTTCTGCAAGTTGTGTGACGACACGTTCAATTTCGCCTAGATCGGTTCGCGTTACCTTTTGAATAGGAATTATGCGAAGAGCGTAGCGGAACTCGTAAGGGCGTTCCTTCAGTAAGCTACGGAGTTTTTCGATTGTTTCTAGAGGAGAAAAAAGTGTTTTAGCAGCTATTAAACCTGAAACTCCTGTTTTGTCGACTTTAGCTGCGCTGTCTCCGATTTCTCCTAGTAGATACCAGATTTCAGAGCAAACATCGTCTTCGTTTCCACGAGTGGTCGTTATGAGAAGATTGAAATCTCGAAGCATAACACATCATCTACACTGTTACTCTAAAAGAATTTTCTCCTACCACATCACGATCTAATACCATCGAGAAGTTATGGAAGTGTATGTCACATGACGGCTCAAATGTTAAATAAAGGAGGGAGAGTTTCTAACTGGCTCTTCACACTCTAATAGAGGAATAGTTATGGCTCTTAAAGTATCAGGTATAACAAAAAAGAAAACTAAAGAGATGCTAATTGCCAGTATACGCTTCCGAGTTAACTATGGAATTAAGGATATACACGCGAATATACGTTCAAAGTTCGAAAAACTATTCGAAAAATGCAAAGAATACATTTGTGGTCCCCCGATTACTCTATATGATTATGGCGTTTACAGCGATGGTATTGAGATAGAGGCTTGTTTTCCAATAACCAAACCTATTGAAACAGGCGAAGTCAAAAGCAGAACTTTGGAAAGCGTAGAAGTACTATCCTTAATCCATAATGGATCTTATGAAAAAATGCGGGAAAGCTATGGTAAGCTCTACAGTTATTTCCGAGAACATGGGGTAGTAGCTACAAGTTTTGGGCGAGAGATTGCTTTGAAATTCAATCCTGACGATCAAGAAGAGAATGTTACTGAATTACAAGCAGTTTTACATAAATGGGATGAGCGATTTGCAAAGAATATACATCGTGTCCTTGGGTCTGATATGCGAAAAGAGATAATACAAGGCAGTGATATGTTATTTACTCTCGAATCAACTGTTGATGAACGTGCTAAATGGATTAAAGCGGCAATGGAACGGTTAAATGAACTGGCTGATGAAGAACAAAAATATGAAATATTATCTTGTTGTGCTCATGATTTCTCTCATGGGCGTATCGCAAATTTAAGAGCTATTTATGAGCGAAGTGGAAACGTAGATGAAGTAATCAAAGTAATGCATAAGGATCCTGCTTGGTATGAGAAGCCGAGAAGGGAAGGAAACATTATCTATGTTAGAAAGAGCCCTTTTGACTCCGAGAATTACAAAAAAGCAACCGACAAGGACGAGAAAAGAAAGCATTATTGTCATTGTTCCATGGTTAGAAACCAATTAAACGAGGGAATATCCACGACTTTCTGCTATTGCGGATCAGGGTGGTATCGTCAACAATGGGAAGGCATTCTTGGAAAACCAGTAAGAGTGGAAATCTTAAAATCTCTTCTCAAAGGAGATGTCACCTGCGAATTTGCTATACATCTACCCCTAAGTATCAAATAGCGTGCACACATTCGAACCCCGCTTAAGTTATAGGCCGTCATCCACTTCATTCCAGTAACAAAATCGTTTACCGCTGATTATCCAAGCTTCAAGCCCCATTTCTTTGATAGTTTTTAAATTCTTCACGCAAGAATCATAATGAAGCCCTTCATGAGTTGATTTAAGTTTCTCGCAAGTTTCAAAATCATCGCATTCATAACAAGCATGAAAACCTCTATCTCTGCAGCATTTCCTAACCTTGCAGAATGCGTCACTATCTTCCCTTTCCCTGCAAATCTTAGGGCATTTTAGATTAGTCATAAATACAAGCATCTCACAAAATGTGTCATAATTTTTAAGCTCTTCAGGGAACACACATTTTGCAGTTTGATCGAACTTATACTTCTCCAGCACTTTCATGAAGTTCTTTGCTGCATCGGCAATCACACCTGTATAACCCAAACAATCGCCGCAATAAAGCCCACAATAGGCAAGCAAATCCTTTCGCTCGTTCATCTCCTTACCTCTATTCTATTTAGACACCAAACGTCTTTGAAAAACTTATACTTGAACTCAAAAGGTGGGGTTCAGATGCATGCTGTGATCTTGCAGAGGGTGGGATTCAAATCCTCCCACAGTGCGCGTGCGCATAGGTTTCGTTGCCTTCATCAAAAACCACGAATGGTTTTTCTAACCTTTGAAACAATCTTTCTGATTTAGAACTTAGCGTAGTGTTGAGAGAGAATAGCGCTCATATTTGGAGCCTAATAGAATGGTCTATCTACTGCGCCAAGAACACACACTCTGAGAAGAAGCTAGCAGATTGGAATCTTCCCATAAGCCAAATCCATTGTAAACTTGTCAATATTCTCCAGCTCCACATCTACAACCTCCGCTATACTCTCATGCAGACTCTCCAAAGAATTCCCAGACTGCAACACAACCTGCGCAGCAGCAATCGCTGGCTGATCAATAGGCTTACCAATCTGACTAAGCAACCAAATATACACCTCCTCCAAACCAGGCACCTGCTCATAAACACTGTTCGCAATACGATGAGTCAAAAGATTGTAAATCTTCCCAACATGACTAACAGGATTTTTCCCCGCAGCAGCCTCAGAACACGTTGGTCGGTTCAAAGGTATTACCCCATTAACACGATTTCCCCTTCCTACCTCTCCAGAATCAGCGCTCTCTGCACTTGTGCCAAGTACTGTGAGATAAACCCCGCCAACACCTCGACCCTCAACATCCAACGTATTCAAGTCAACATTAACCTTGTCGAACGTGACATTTGTTTTCACAAACATTTGAAGATCTTCAAGAATCTCACTCTTCTTTCTAAAATAGTCTCTCTCGTCTTCTACATATCGGTCAACAAAAGCCATTGAAACCGTCAAGTTAAGCTCACCGTTCTTTCTCAACCCCATAACTTTCACATCTTCCCCCGCTTCTGAAAACTTCTTCTTGAACAATGAGGAGTTAGCGTATTGCTCAGTTTTCAAGACGATTTTCTCAAGTCTAGTCATAGGAGCATAGCCTACAGCAGCCGAAGTATCGTTTGCTCCGAGTACTTTTCCCTTTCGTCTGAAAATGTCAACGAGTTCCGGAGAACCAGGCTTCAACTCAACTTGATATCGAACATGAGTTTCAGGGTCAACAAAACGCAGGTTGCTTTTTATCCACTCTTTGGCTGCTTGGAGAGCAAGTTCTTTAACGGGTATTGTAACACCATCTGCTTCACTGGTGGCTCTGTCGCCTAATATAAGGAGCATGGGTGCCTTTACCTTTCCTCCACCAAATTTAGGTTCCACGTCTCCTGCTACTAATAGGGACTTATCTGTGTTATGGTGAAGGATGGAACCGACTTTGTCTAGATATTCTTTGCATAATTTGACAGAAACCTTGTCCATGATGGCGTCGCATATCGAATCTGGATGTCCGAGTCCTTTTCTTTCTACTATTTCAACTCTCTGCTGCTCTATGGGTGTATGTTTGGAGTGATCGACTATTATGTTTCTCAACGGGGATTCACCTTGGCAAGGCTTATAAAATGCTTGAGAATATATATTTTGCGATATCTGTTACGCATAAAAAATAACTGAAGGTTATAAAAACATGATGTTGACAGGTACACAGCTTAAAAAACTTAGAATTGACGCAGAGTTCACTCAACGACAACTAGCTCAACTAGCCGGGGTCTCCCAAGCGCACATCGCGAAAATAGAAAACGGAAAAGTAGATCCTAGATTATCTACTGTCAACAAAATTCTTCAAGTGCTAACGGAAGGAGAGGGAAAAAAATGCGAGGACATCATGACCCGAAACGTGGTCTTTGCTAAACCAAAAGATAGGATTTTAAAAGTAAGCGAAGTTATGATGAAAAAAGCAATCTCTCAATTGCCTGTAACCCAAAAGAACAAAATCATTGGTACCGTGACGGAAGAAAGCATTATCAAAAACCTCCACATTAACATAGCAGACGAAACTGTAGAGAGAATAATGGATCCTCCGCTGCCGTGTATTCCAGAGGACACGGCTGTAAATATGATTCGCCCCTTGTTGGAAGATCACCCGGGGGTTTTAGTTATGCATAAAGGTGATGTAATAGGTATAATAACGCGCTCCGACCTGTTGAAAACGGTTTCTAAGGTGACGTAATCCTCTTTCCTTCTACAATTTACTGTCAATTCTTATTTTCAAAAATGTGCAAAATTGATAAATACTTGTATCCATAACAGAGAATTATGGAAGACTCCGTTGGGATGGAGTGTGGCGTATTCAGCGCCATTGATTTCAAACGAAAACCAATCTTTTCGCATGTTTATTGGGGCATGCGCGCCCAGAATCATAGAGGTCACCAATCCCACGGGTTTTTAACCTTCGATGGTCAATTTAACGCCTACCGCAGCTTGGATCTTATTCCTAAAATAAAAAGGAAAAAAATTCAAGAATGGTTAACTCGTTTGCCTGGTCATGTTGGCATCGCAAATGTGCGATATACGACGTCTGGGGGGCTAGACGAGGAAGCATTGATTAGAGGCACCCAGCCAGTTACGGTGGAGACGGAAAAGTTCAAGTTAGCTGTTTCGTTCAATGGAAATATTGTCAATACTAATCTGATGAAAAAGGAGATCTGTAAGACTGTCCCTGATTTTTCCTATGAATGTGATGCCGAATTAATCTGTAGAAAACTTGCAATAGAGCTCATGAAAAACCATGATTTGCAGTCTGCGGTTAAAACCTGCATGGAAGAAATTGAAGGTGCATTTTCATTGAGCGGCATAACCCAAGAAGGTGACTTGTTTGCCTTTAAAGATCCCTATGGGTTACGACCTCTTTGCAGTGGTTGTAATACTGAGGGAAATATTTGTGCTTTTTCTTCTGAAACAGTGGGTCTTGACATAAATGGTTTTAACTATGGCTTTGAAATAGAGCCTGGCGAGTTCGTTATCGCTTCTAAGGGAGGTTTTGACCGTAAACAACTTGTAGCTAAAAAGAGAAAGGCTCTTTGCGCTTTTGAGTTTGCTTATTTTGCCCGTCCAGACTCAAAGCTCAATGGTAAATACGTGTACGAAGTTAGGGAAGCGTTTGGAAGAAATTTAGGAAAAGAACATTCTGATATTGTAAAAGACGCTGATCTAATATTGTCTTTGCCTGAAACAAGCGATGATGCAGCCTTTGGACTTCATGAAGAGACTGGACTTCGTTGGGAGAGATGTACAAGAAGACACCGTTATGTAACTGAACGAGCCTTTATTCTTTTGTCGCAAGAACGGTATTCAACTATAAACCGGAAAATTAACATTGTAGACCACAAATTGGCGGGAAAGAATGTTATAGTTATCGATGACAGCATAGTGAGAGGCGACACCACAAGAGTTGTCATTGAAAAGATGCGAAACTTGGGTGCCAAAAAAGTACATCTGTTCATCACTTTTCCCCGAATTGGAGGTCCCTGCTTTTACGGTATTGACATGGCGACTTATGGCGAACTGATAGGCTCTACAAGAGGTCCTCAGGAAATAGCTCAAGTGGTAGGTGCAGACTCGGTAAATTACCAATCTATAGACAGTTTTGTCAAAGCCACTGGTATGAAAAAAGACGAGTTGTGCTTTGGGTGTGTTACGGGTAAGTATCCGACGCCTCTCGCGCAGAGATTGGCAAACTGGATGCGTAGAAGATTTGAGAGGGGACACAAAGAAACTGGAAGAATTTGCGAGATAGATGTTGAGAATCTTATTTAGAAATAAATAGCTTGAGAGTCACACAAGAATTGGAGGGCATAGCTTATAGAAAAAGTGGGCATTTTAGTCATTTCCTATGGTGCTCGGGAAGTAGCTATGATAGACGCATTTCAACGCAGTCTAGACTACAGAACAAAAATCTATGTTGTTGATAAACAAAAAAATCCCTTCAACGCAAAAAATGTATCGGAACATGTTGTTGTTTCTGATTTTGATGTAAATACGATTTGTAAGTTTGCTGCAAGACGGCAGAGCAAGATTGACTTTGGAATAGTTGGTCCAGAAAAACCCATAATTAATGGTATAAGAGATGCTGTGGAAAAAGAAACAGACATTCCTATGATTTGCCCAACAAAACGATATGCTATTGAAGCAAGCAAAGTGGCACAAAGGCGTCTCTTTGAAGAAGCTGTACCCACAGTTAACCCGAGATTCAAGGTTTTCAACCCAAAAGAATACAACAGCACTGCTGAGGTGAAAAAGGCTGTTTATGTATGGTTGGATGAGTTGGGCAACCAAGCAGTGGTGAAGCCAGACGTTCCAGCAGCAGGAAAAGGAGTAGGCGTTTGGGGAGACCACTTTAAAACGCGCCAACAACTATTCAACCACTTCTTAGCTAACTATCAACATGGGCAAGTAATTATTGAAGAAAAAATTGAAGGCGAAGAATCCAGTTTCCAAGTTTTCTGCGATGGAAAAAATCTCGTAGCTTTGCCGGAAACTCGAGATTACAAGAGAGCCTTTGATGGAGATAAAGGTCCAAACACTGGTGGAATGGGATCTTACAAAAACAAGGGTAACCTTCTACCCTTCATGACAGCTGAAGACCGTGAGAAAGAAGTTGAAATAGTGAACAGAATTTTCAATCTAATGAAGGAGCAGGGAAGCGGTGATGAACTGAGAGGAGTCCCATTTTATGTTGCTTTTACTCACACGGCAGAAGGACCAAAAATCTTAGAAAACAACAGCAGGCCAGGTGACCCTGAAATAATAAACATATTGCCGCTTCTCAAAGACGACTTTGTAGACATTTGCCTTAAAATGGTAGAAGGCAACTTAACGAAGGTGGAAATTGCGAGAGAGGCGTCAGTAGTAACTTACAAGGCACCACCCTCCTATGGTGGATACATAGATGTGTTTCCAAATAAAGTGAATCGAGAAGAAATCGGGAAGCCTGTGAAATTAGAAGAAACCTATAAACTTGGGGATCAAGTTCGAGTTTATCCTGCTTCTATGGAACTTAGAGACGACGGAATTTATGCTCTTACTTCCAGAGCCGTTGCTGTCGTTGGCATCGCAGGCACTATCAATAATGCTCGCGAGCTTTCTTTGAAAGGCATAAGAGCAGTTGAAGGCGGCGCTCTTTGGAATAGAAACGACATAGCCTCCAGTGAACACATTCAAAAAAGTGTAGAGCATATTGAGAGATTGAGGCGCAAAAATAGGTGAAGGAAGCAAAGACAGTCTTCATAACAGACTGTGAAGGCCCAATTTCAAAAAACGATAACGCCTTCGAGTTAGTATGCCATTTTATTCCAGAAGGTGAGAAATTTTTCACCCAAATCAGCAGATACGACGATGTTCTAGCAGACATAGTCAAACGCCGTGGATACAAGGCTGGCGACACTTTGAAACTTATAATTCCTTTCCTCAAAGCCTACAAAGTTACGAATAAGAAAATGATGGATTTTTCTGATCAAAACATTCTATTGATGCCAGGCGCAAAGGATGCATTACATTTTCTGAGCCGCATCATTCCTAGTTTTATTGTGAGCACCAGTTACGAGCATTATATCCGAGTTTTATGCGATGAATTAGATTTTCCATATAAGAACACATATTGCACCACACTAAACATTGACGCTTACCACATGGACAAAGAAGAACAGGAGAAAATTAAGCAATTTGGACAAGAAATATGTGCAATGCCTTTAATTGAAATCCCTGAAGGAGCAAAATCGCTACAAGACTTTTCCGAAAGAGACCAACAGACGATTAAGCAGTTATACGAGATTTTTTGGAAAGAAATCCTGCAGATGGAGTCAGGCATCATGCTTGAAGAAATTAATCCAATAGGAGGTGTTGAAAAGGCAAACGCAATAAGAAAAATTGTTGAAGAGACTAGAAGCGGTTTAAGCAGTGTAATGTATGTTGGCGACAGCATCACAGATGTTGAATGTTTTAGGTTGGTCAGAGAAAACGGCGGAGTTACAGTCTCTTTCAATGGCAACGCTTATGCTGTTCGCGAAGCTGAAGTTGCCGTTCTTTCAACAAACAATGTTGTTGTTGCAATGATTGCCGACGTTTTCAACAGGCTTGGAAAGGCATCTACATGTGATTTTGTGGATAATTGGGGATTTAAAAGTCTAATAAGATACAACGTGAATCCTGCATTACAAGAGAAACTTCAAACCCTGTTTCCAAAAAGATTGCCAAAAATGAGCAAAATCAACACGTACAACATGAGAGAGCTTGCTACTGAAAGCAGCACTTTTAGGAAGCTTGTGAGAGGCGAAAAAGTGGGAGGGTTGGGCTGAGATGCATCTAAAACTTATTTGTCTCTCTTTTGGAGATGTATTTTATGAAGGCAGAAATTAAAAACACGTATGCAGAAGCTTTCGAAGGTTTATACTGCAGAGTAATTATCACTGCTGAGGACGAAGAGGTTTTACACAGTGCTGCGGAAGACGCAACAGCGACGCCTTCTATAGTCATAGGAAGAGTTGAAGGTGGAATTGAAAAATGGTTAAGCTCAAAAGAAACGCCAGACGGTCGTCGAGGAGCAATTTTGCAGTTTTGGGGTGGCATAGATGCTAGGAAGCCTTTACAAAATTCATTAGCGAAGTTTGAAACTGAAATGTCCTACCGTATCAGACAAGACATACTTGTGAAACCCTTTACAGCTCTCTTTGACGCTTTGCCAGATCCTACGGGAAAACTGGATATGATGAAAGGAGTTGGTCATTGTGGAGACGGTTTTGAGTGGGAAGAGGAACGTTATAGCCGTAATGTTATTGTTGTTCCCTTGATGGTGCAAGATTTTCTTATAGAAAGATATTTGGGCTATGCAAAGGGCGTCATGGGTGCTAATTTTTGGTACATGTGCGAAACGAAAAAAGCGATTATGACTGCGGGAAGAAAAGCTCTTGAAGCAATTGGAAAAGTGGCAGGAGTTGTAGCGCCTTTCGGCATTTGCTCTGCTGGGTCAAAGCCTGAAACTAAATTTCCACATATAGGTCCTACGACTAATCATCCCTATTGTCCGTCGTTAAAAGAGAAACTTGGCAGTACATCTAAAGTTCCTGAGGGCATCCATTTTATTCCAGAAATTGTAATCAACGGTATTTCTTTGGATGCTGTGAAAGCAGCGATGAAAGCTGGAATTGAAGCTGTATGCCACGCGAAAGGAGTTCGTACAATTTCTGCTGGCAACTATAGAGGCAAGCTGGGCAAATACAAGATTTACTTGCGAGAGTTGTTTCCATGACTGAATTTGACGTTGTAGGTTTTGGTGCCTTGAACGTAGACAAGCTCTTCAAAGTAAACAAGATAGCTGGAAGGGAAGAGGAAAGTTTCATTGTTAAATCCAAAGAATCATGCGGTGGATCCGCTGCCAACACTATTGTAGGCTTGGCGCGTTTAGAACTAAAAACTGGATACATTGGTAAAGTTGCAGATGACCGTGAAGGGAGACTCTTACTTAATGACTTTAAAAAAGAAAATGTTGACACAAATGAGGTAATCGTTGCAAAGGGTGGGCGAAGCGGTATTGTGATGGGTTTTGTTGACAGGGGAGGTGGAAGGGCACTTTATGTGGCTCCAGGCGTTAACGACACCATAGATCTTGAGGAAGTCGGTGCAGAGTATGTGAGAAGAACTACACTTTTTCATCTTACTTCTTTTGTGGGTGAAAAATCCTTTGAAAGTCAGAAAAAACTTGTTGGGCAACTTCCAGAGCCCGCCAAAGTGAGTTTTGACCCAGGTATGCTGTATGCTAAAAGGGGTTTGTCGGCGTTGCGGCCTATCATAAAACGGGTTTTCGTTATGTTTCCAAACGAAATTGAACTGAACCTACTTACAGATAAAGAATATGAAGATGGCGCTAAGATTTTGATAGCTGAAGGAGTTAAGGTTGTGGCGATTAAGTTAGGCAGGAATGGATGTTTCGTTACTGATGGCAAAGAAAGTCATGTTGTAGAGCCTTTCAAAGTGAAAGCTGTCGATACTACTGGTGCGGGCGACGCGTGGAATGCTGGGTTTCTTTATGGTTTGATTAAGAACAAGAGTTTATGGGAATGTGGAAAACTTGGGAATTTTGTGGCGTCGAGGTGCATAACGAAGATGGGTGCAAGAACTGGGCTGCCTCGACTTGCTGATTTGCATGAATCAGGGATATCCTTATAGAAAGTACTATGTTTCCGTGTATCTAGTTTTGAAAAGCCTAAAATAGATAAGAATTAGTTAGTTGTGACCTGTTGGATTTGATATGAGAATACTAGTTTTAGGTTATGGAAATATCGGTTCTGTTATAGCAGCAGATCTAGCTGAAAGCATGCCTTCAACCGAGATTGTTGTCTCTGGTAGAAACCGAACTAAAGCTGAAAAGGTAGCTACTGTTATCAACAAAAAGAATGTCTCCGGGGTTCAATTAGATGCACGCAACTACCAAAAACTTGTCGATACCTTGAAAAAGTTCGACCTAGCGATAGGGGCATTACCCGGAGACCTTGGCTACCAATCGATCAAAGCCACAATTGACGCAAAAGTAGAAATGGTGGATGTCTCGTATATGCCGGAAAATCCTTTTGCGTTAGACGAAGATGCAATAAAAGCTGGTGTGGCAATTATACCTGACTGTGGAGTGGCGCCGGGACTAAGCAATCTGCTTATAGGCCATGTCGTCAGCAAGCTCGATCGTGTTGAGAGTATTCGTATAATGGTTGGCGGTCTTCCAGAAGAGCCAATTCCTCCTCTAGACTACACAATAACGTGGTCAACTGAAGGTCTCATAGACGAGTATACTAGAAAGGCGAAAATAGTTGAGAATGGTAAAGTGTTGGAAGTGGAAGCGCTCACTGGACTGGAAGAAATTAATTTTCCGGGCGTTGGTAAACTTGAAGGTTTTTATACAGACGGACTTAGAACGTTACTTCATACGGTAAAGAACGTTAAAACAATGTGGGAGAAAACGCTTAGATATCCTGGCCATGTTGACAAGATAAAACTGTTGAAGGCTTTAGGGTTTTTTGACGAACATCCAATAGAAGTTGAGAATGCCCATTTGCCCCCAAGAAAAGTTACTGTTAAACTCTTGGAGGAGAAACTTCAAAGACCCGATGTTAAAGACATTTTAGTATTGAAAGTGGAAATAAGTGGAATATCAAGAGGCTCCAAAACTAGCTACGTTTACTATCTCCTAGACTACTATGATGAAAAACATGGAGTAACAGCTATGGCAAGAACCACAGGATATCCTGCTTCAATATTCGCCCAGTTAATAGCCCAAAAAGCCATAAAAGAAAAAGGTGTTCTCCCTCTGGAAAAGCTGGGCGATAAAGAAAAAATCTTCAACAAAACCATAGTTGAACTAGAGAAACGACAGATTAAAATCGTAAAAAGCCTAAACTAGATATCCGTTAAAACTTTCTTGCCAAATGTTCAGCAACCGACTCAAAGATTAGTTTTCCATCACCAAAAGTCGGCATAGCCTCATTTTTTGTCCAATCGGGTAGCTGCCATCCAAAATACGCTCGTTCGGGATGGGGCATCAAGCCTAGAATTGTTCCAGAAGGGTCGCAAATACCTGCGATGTCATAGAAAGACCCATTTGGATTTAACGGGTATTCCCCTTTAGCATATTCACCGTTTCGGTGGCAGTATCTGAAAACCAGCTGATCATTGTTCAACAATTTCTCCAAATATTTTTTCTCTTTTTCTTTTGCAAACATGAAGCGACCTTCCGAATGGGCTACAGGAATCCGCATAACAGATCTAAAGGTGATTTTTTTTGTGAAGATACAGTTGCTACTGTTTTCATGTTTAAGATAGACCCATCTGCAATTATAACCCGATTGAATGTTTGTTCCTAATGCTGCTTCTGGAAACTGGCTGATTCCGTTAAATTGAGGCAACAACCCTGCTTCAATTAGAACCTGAAATCCATTGCATATTCCAAGAATAGGGCGTTCCTGACTCACAAACCTTCTAATGTTCTTTCCTAGTCTTGCCATAAGCCGTTTCGCCCAGATGGCGCCAGCGCGAACATAATCACCATGGGAGAACCCGCCTGGAATAACAAGAGCGTTGTAGTTGAGCAAATTCTGTTGTCTGACAAGCTTATTGAAATGAACAACTTCTGCTTTCATTCCGAAGTCTTGAAAAGCTTGTTTGGTTTCAGCATCGCAATTTGTTCCACCAACACGCAGAATACAGATGCGAATTTCTTCACATTTCATATTCTGCCTCCAAACCGTGCTTCCAGACGTTTAGAAGTTCATCTAAATCGACATCTATCACTTTTTCGTCCTTCAAACCATAGACAAAGAGGTTGTGCTCTTTTGTTACTTCACCTATAACCGCACAGGGAACATCTTTCGTTATAGACTCAAATTTACCAGCTTGCCCCTTTGGCACCTCTACCAGAAATCTACAGTTCGACTCCGAAAAAAGCAAAAGATCATTTCTACCAACATCTTTAGCTCCTGGAACATTTTTTAGACGTATCTTTACGCCATAGCCACCGCTAAAGGCCATTTCAGCCGCAGCAACTGCAAGTCCCCCCTCTGAAATGTCATGACAAGATCTAACACAACCATTGTCGATCGCTTCAATCATTATCTCCATTACACGTTTTGCTTGAGGAACCCTAACCTTCGGAACAGACCTACCAACAAAACCCTTAAGCCAGTAATACTCTGAGCCTCCCAACTCTGCAAAAGTTTGACCAACAACATAAACCAGATCACCAAGAGACTTCAAGTCAAGTGAAACTGTTTTTCTGACGTCAGGTATTATGCCCACAGCAGTTATCAAGAGCGTAGGTGTCACAGGGCCCAATGGTGATTCGTTGTAGAGGCTGTCTTTTCCAGATATAAAAGGGGTTTCGAATCCCTTGGCAAACTTGTAACAAGCTTCGCATGCTCTAACGAGGCTTCCTAGCCTATCGGGTTTTTCAGGGCTGCCCCACACAAAGTTGTCCAGCAAAGCAGTTCTCCGACCGCCCACTGCAGTGTTATTTCTGATGGCTTCGTCAATCGCCGAGGCTGCCATCCAGTATGGGTCTATTTTGCCGTAACGGGGATTCATGCCACATGAAATAACAATTCCCTTCCAGCTGTTTTCTAAGGGTTTGATTATTGCGGCGTCATTGGGTCCGCCAAACTTTCCATGTAGAGGTTTGAGAACCGTGTTTCCTTTTACTTCGTGGTCGTATGTGCGCACTACTTTTTCTCTGCTGGTAATGTTTGGTGAAGAAAGTAATTTTAAAATATAGGGACTTAGGTTGTAGGGTTCTGGGAAAACGGGTTCTTTTAACGTTGTTTTACTCCATTTTGCAGTTCTTTCTGTTTTTGGTGGGGTGAACAAGAAGTCTATATTTAGGTTTGCGACTTCGTAGTGTTCGTAAAAGATTCTTAGAGTGTTGTCGTCAGTAAACTTGCCGATAGGCGTGGCTTCAACATCTTCTTTCCTGAAGATTTCCACTGCTTGCTTCAAATTCTCTTTTGGGATAAAGAGCAGCATTCTTTCCTGCGATTCAGAAACATAAATCTCCCAAGGAGCTAGCCCTTTGTATTTCAAAGGAACCTCTTCCAATTTAACACGGGCGCCGCAGCCGGACCTGTGCGCCATCTCTCCTATTGCGCTTGATAACCCTCCTCCACCTAGGTCTGTTATGCCTGAGCCAAGTTTTCTGTCACGAACTTCGATTATGGCTCGTTTCAGTTTTTCTTCTTCAATTGGGTTGGCGATTTGAACTGCTGGACGAGAAATCTCTTCCGATTTTTCGGTGAGTTCGGCGGAGGCGAAAGTTACACCGTGAATCCCATCTCGGCCTGTTCTACCTCCTGCAAGAAGAAGTATGTCGCCTGGTTTTGTATTTTTGACAAACTTGTCCTTGGGAAGTAATCCTATGCATCCACAGTAAACTATCACATTGCCTACATAGCTTTCGTCAAAAAATATTGCTCCGTTTACGGTTGGGATTCCCATATTGTTGCCGTAGCATCCGATGCCTGCAACTACGCCTCTGAACAGGTATTTTGGATGTTTGACGCCTTGTGAAAGCTTGTCGTAGTCGTAGTTCAAAGGACCGAAACCTAGAACGTCGGTGCAAGCAATTGGGTCGGCCCACACACCTAATATGTCGCGAATGACTCCTCCTGTGCCTGTTGCTGCACCGCCGAAGGGTTCAACGGCTGACGGATGATTGTGGGTTTCGACTTTTGCAGCAATTGAATAGTTTTTGTCAAATTCTATGATACCTGCGTTGTCTTCGAATACGGAAATGCACCATGGTGGATTCAGTTCGGTTGTTGCTTTAGCTATGTAAGTTTTGAATAAGCTCTGTATTTTGCCTTTGTCTGTGACTATGTTTCCCTTGAAGGTTTTGTGGAAGCAATGTTCTGACCACGTTTGTCCGATAGTTTGTAGTTCTACGTCTGTCGGGTTTCTGCCTTTTTGGGTGAAGTATCTCTTTACTGCTCGCATTTCTTCTAGATTTAAGCCGATTGCGAGTTCTTGACTGGTTTTTAGCAGTTGATTGTCGTTTGCATCTATGATTTTGATTTCATAGAGCTCGAAAGGCGTTTTGCGTCGGGCTAAGGTGGTCATTTGGTTTCTTCAACCTGAAAACTGTAGTTGTCTTTGGTGGGGTTGGCTAACAGTTTTTTGCACATCTCTTCTACTTTGGCTTCTGCGTCGTTTTTGGAGTTTGCTTCCAAGATTACTGTGTACATTTTGCTTACTCCAACGCTTTTAACACGGTAGGTGAGCTCTCTCAGGGAGCGTGTGGTTGTTTCTCCTTCTGGGTCGGAATGCCCTGGTTTGAGGCTTACTTCTACTCGAGCTTTGTACAGCATGGGTTATAATTAAACAGTTAAAAATTTAAATCTTTTGTAAGCGGAATTTAAACAAAAATGTAAAAGATTATCTAAGCACTAATGTCTTCCCCTCATAGATTGCTACGGTTTTTTTCGTGGATGTTGCTTCTCCAATGACTTCTGCTTTGATTTCGCTTTTCTCTAAGCTGTCTAATATATCGTCTTGTTCCTGTCTGTCCACGACGATGGCAAAACCCCAACCCATGTTAAATGTTTTCAACATTTCTTTATTGGTAATACCTCCGAAAGACTCTGCTGTTTTTTGTATAAGTTCAAAGATGGGTTGCGGCTTGAAATTGTTAAACCTGAACCCTATTCCTTTAGAGAACTTCGTGAATTTGCCAAATTTTAGGTAGGCGTCTCCAGTTATGTGAACAGCCCCTTTAACATTATGCTGTTTAGCAACTTTTTGTAGCGATTTTGCGTAGATTTTTGTAGGCTCTAAGACTTCATAGATGAGCTCTCTATCCAAGCCTTCTGCGATGTCATGAGGGTCGAATATGCCGCCCCACTCTTTAAACAAGACTCTCTTTGCTAATGTAATACCGTTGCTGTGGAGACCTGAGCTCCTTAATCCTATCACAACATCTTTCGGCTTGATATCGTTGCCGAATATTATGTGGTCTTTACTCACTTCGCCGACGCATGACACTATCATGTCAAAACCTTCGCCTTTTTTGAGTCCCTTTATGATCTCAGCGACGTCGCCTATTTCGCCGCCTGCAACAACACATTGGATTTCAGTGGCAGCTTTTGCTATACCTTTCATCCACTCTTTTATAAGGAAGGAATCAGACCTGTGGGCATGAATGTTGTCAGCGATGGCTAGAGGTTTGGCGCCAGACCTAATCACGTCGTTTACAACCATCGCCACGCCGTCGATGCCTATTGTATCATATTTGTCAGCTAGTTGTGCCAAGAGAACTTTTGTTCCAACTCCTTCTATGGCGAGGTCGAGGTATCTGTTTTTGTCTATTGGAAGAATGTTGCCGTAAGGAAGTTGCAAAACCTCTCCGTAAGCACTGAATTTGTAGGTCTGTTCCAGTATTTTTAAAGCAATCTTTGATTTTGCTCTCAGCTCTCTGTCAACACCAGTTTCGGCATAAGTTAATTTCTTTGGCATATAGTTCACGCTAAAATTAAGAATGCTAACGTTTTATTTAACTTTGGAATTTAACAAAAATGAAGTTTTCCACAAGTCATAAAAACTAAAGAAGGGAAGATAGCTGAATCCAGGTGATTGTTGCTTGGTAGGGACGGAAGAAGATCTTTCAGCATATATTGCCTATCATTCCAACATATCGAATAATCTTGCACTCATAAGTGGCTTCATTTTCACAGCAATTGTGCTCCTTCTGACTTTGCTTCCACACCCAAGTCAACCTCTAGTTCAACTGACTTTTTTCATTCTGCTGGCTGTTTTTAACCTGATAGTTTTCCAGCTTTTTGGTGAAGAAGCGTTATTAGGTTATTGTGTGAAGATTGCTCCAAAACTGCCAGAAGGGCATCCGACTAGAATCATAAATGTATTATCCCCTCTTGTTTGGATTTTACTAGGGATAGTTGTTGTGATGATGTTTCTTGTTTTAGAGCTAGTCTACCTTGCCTTAGCTTCAGCAGTTATGACAGCAATGGCAGATTTGCTTGGATATTGCAAAATTGTGAAACCATTATTACGATGGCAACAGTGGAAAAGAGTAAGCCTGCATGAAGACGAATCAATAGACTAGCTGCACTTCATGCTAACAACATAATCTTACACTATTCGAGATAGCAACACTACTAGCAGCTATAATGTACAGAAGAAAGGCTTCTATGTAACTTTCCAAGAACAGCAGTTATCTTCTTTGGATTATTCTGAACTTGCGTTAAAAACTTTAAACTTAATATTCCTTTATTCCATTTACACAAAGGTGTGCTATTTGAGAATTCTGGCAACGTCTGACTTTCACGGTGATGCCGAAGCTTTTCGAAAAACTGCTCTAAAGGCGAAGCTGCATCACATAGATGTGGTTGTTGTGTGTGGTGATATAACACATTTTGGCTCTCTGCAACAATCCAAAGAACTACTTTCCCCTCTACTTACCATACAATGCCCAGTATTGTTTGTGCCAGGAAACTGTGACCCACCTACCTTGACAGAAGAAAAAATAGAAACAATCGAATCTATCCACGGAAAATGTAAACAAGTCGGCAATGTTAATTTTCTCGGCGTTGGAGGCTCTTCACCAAGCCCCTTCGACACACCCTTCGAACTCACAGAAACAGAAATTGCTCATATCTTGGAACAAGGTTTCAACTCTTGTCAATCCAAACGCCAAATAGTTCTGGTTTCACATTCCCCGCCCAAAAACACAAAGGTAGACATAGCATTCACAGGCGAACATGCAGGAAGCATTAGCGTAAGAAAATTCATAGAAATAACAAATCCCACCTTGGTACTGTGCGGTCATATCCACGAAGCAACAGGAACAGACAAAATAAACAACTCCACCATAGTCAACCCAGGACCCGCAAGACACGGACACTACGCACTAATCAACATAAACGCACACAAAAAAATCAAATTAAACAATCTATAACACATCCTTCCGCCCCATTAGAAGCCTATTAGGCTCCAAATAGGAAGGTCTATCTACTGCGCAGAGAACACACACACACTTTAAATCCCCAAAAAACACCATAGCAAATCTCACAACCCC
>Ga0209636_10000560_pt1 | contig 36707 bp, 26 predicted proteins | sample DeeMarSWOR152_54_FD_187464 | JGI IMG/M metagenome (GOLD analysis project Ga0209636, IMG submission 187464) | Marine sediment microbial communities from White Oak River estuary, North Carolina - WOR-1-52-54 (SPAdes) (version 2) | ecosystem: Environmental > Aquatic > Marine > Intertidal zone >... | reverse complement strand
CATCCTCCATAAATAGAAAGCTATTGCAATTCTGCGAAACTATTTTCAACAGTGACATTGCTTCGTATGTTTAGTATACCGTAATACGGTAACAAAAGCAAGAACGTATCGCTCGCGATGTCCAATTTTTGAGGTAGCTTTGGCAAGTTTTTCCGGCAGCTGCCGCAGGATACAGAACAAGAAGTTACCTGCTATTGCGAACGCTGGAGAAGCAGGCGACTTAGAAACTATCTCAAAAACGAGAATACCATCCTGAGCCCTTCGTTTTGCTCAAGGATAAACTCCACGAGGAATCTTTTATTTTGTGCAATGAGACTCTTTACTTCGCTCAGAGCCTGTTTTGAACTTGCCGAAGGAGCGACAGTTTTGAGGTAATTTCTTATTGCAAAATGGGGCCTTCTAATTGGTAAGGGACTTGCAATGACAAAAAGGGGTGCTGGTATATCTGAGAATGGGTGCTGGCAGGCAAGAAATCGATTGTCGGATTTGGCGGAATACTATTCCCACAGAATATTTCAATTACAGCAGTAAATTAATGAATTGATTAGCCGGCGATAGCTTTCCAGCTTTGATTTAGTTCCTCCATTAGTTTTATTACCTCACGAATCATTTGGGAGTCACGCTTTATATTAGCCTCGGAGAGGCGATTATGCATAAAACAATAGAGATTGCGAAGGTTGGTAGCTATTTCGCCGCCGGCGTTCATGTCCAAAACCGCATTGAGCTCATTGATTATGTCCAGGGCTTTGTTTATGTATTGGCCCTTTGCCTGGTAGTTGCCCGCCTCCAATTCCTTGATTGCGAGTTTCATAAACTTGATTGCACCGTCGTAAAGCAGAATAATGAGACGACCTTTGCTCTGCGTGGTAACTGTGTTATCCTGATATGCTGCGATTCCGTTCATAATCTCGCTCCGTTACATCGCGATTTTTACTGCATGATGTGTATTGCGTTAGCCTTATTATGCAATACTCAATATGCACACCGCATCACGATGTTTATTACTTTGTAATCTAACTTCTGAGGAGATGACTAATGATTTGTACATTAGTCATCTCCCCCATGAACGCTTAATATTTGAATGCCGTTGTTATTGTTATCTCAGTAGAGTCAATGCCATCTGAGGTATTGTGTTTGCCTGCGCCAGCATAGCGACACCGGCGTTTGCCAACACCTGGTTTCTGGTCATTACCGACATTTCGGTAGCCACATCGACATCTGAAATACGGGATTCGGCTGCCTGCAGGTTCTCGGCCTGAGCGTTGATAACCTCTACTGTGCTTTCCAGACGTTTCATCTTATAGCCGAATGCTGCACGGGCGGTAGTTGCGTTGCTGATGGCGGTGTCCATAATTGCCAAGGCCGCCTGGGCACTGGCTGCGCCGCCAATGTCCAGTGTATCGATGCCAAGACCACTCTTGGTCATATCGGCCGTATCGATGGTGATGATGTCAGTTGAATCACCGAAGACGATTGATACGGTACCAGATGCACTGTTGAGCAGGCTGATGTCGTTAAATTTGGCCGACCCTGAAATACGCTCGATCTCGTTGGCCAATTCGGTTGCCTCGCTGTTCATAATGGACCGCTGTGCGGAAGAATAAGCACCTGTAGCTGCCTGCTCAGCCAACTGTTTCATACGTACCAGCAGATTGTCGATTGTCTGCATACCGCCTTCTGCCACCTGAACCAAACTGATGCCGTCCAGAGCGTTACGGGCACCCTGCTGGAGCACAGCGATGTCGGCGCGCATCAACTCGCGGACGGCCAGGCCGGCTGCGTCGTCCTTTGCATCGTTGATGCGCAAGCCTGACGACAGCCTTTCGACCGATGTGGCCAAGGCATCGTAGCTCTCCCCAAGGTGCCGAGCAGCATTTGCTGCCATGAGGTTGTTCTTAATTGCTAACATATCTTTGACTCCTTGTTAAAATAACAACAACTGTTTTTGGCTTTATCAAAAGCCCCCCACCCTAATTTAACCGTGCAACGCACACGTTTTAAAAATTAGCTTTCAATGCCTTTTATCGGTTAAAATGGGAGAGACTTGAGGAATTTCTTTGATGAAATGACACCAGAATCGTTGGACCGGTAATCCAGAGGAAATTGGGACTGATATTGCAAACAGCTGCCAGGGCAGTGGAGAAAGCGGAAGAATTTGGCGAAATTATCGGTCGTTTTGGATGGTGATTTCTAAAATGATGGTTTTACAAGCCGGGAAATACTCTTATTTACAAAGGTCTTGATAACAGTAAGGATGATTCTTGCTCAGAGTTTCCTGATGCAGTATAGTTTAAGAAGCATGTATGATAGGATTTGTTTCAGTGCTGGGGGAATTGTATTTTTCGCAGATAGAGAAATTTTCGGGGCGTTTTTATAGGACGCCAAAAGCTTATTGTTGCGTTTTGGAATCCTATATATAGTCCGAGTAATGTATGCAGAAACAAGAAGGAAAAACTGATAAGAACACTAAGAAGACCCTTCTTGTGTTTAATTGTCATGAGGGGTGGGTATATCAGCTTGCAGTGTTGGGATATAACCTTGAGATAATTGTAGGCCTTAAAGGCCGATACAAGCAAAACTGGGATGAGCAGATGCGGCCGGTACCGTCAAATTCCCGATCGATTACTTTGTCCGAGGCTCTGCAATCATCTATTTCTTATTACTGTATCATAACTCATAATATTACCGATTTGCTCGATGTTAAGAATCGGCCCGAGCCGCAGCTTACAGTCATTCACCTGCCGATCGAGGCTCGGTTAATAGAGGAGAAATCAAACATAGACCCGGAAAAGATGAAAGAGATGCTGCATACGTACCTGAAACTGATTGGCGGGCATGCGGTGGCTGTCTCTATGTTTAAGGGCAAATCGTGGGGTTTTACCGAGGATATTGTGCCTTTTGGAGTCGAGCCGGACGATTATTTGCTGTATTCCGGGGAAAAAGCCTGTGGTCTTCGTATTTCTAATTTTATTCAGAAGCGAAGACAGTTTTTATTATGGGACTTTCATGAAAGGGCATTTGACGGGATTCCTGTTCGGATTGTCGGGCATAATCCAAGTATGCCGGGAGTGAGAGCTTCCGATAGTTGGGACCATCTGAAAAAAATACTACGGTCTCATCGGTTCTATATTCACACCGCTGACCCAAGACTTGAGGACGGATACAATATGGCCACCATAGAGGCGATGGCTGCAGGACTGCCCGTTCTGGGCAATCAGCACCCTACTTCACCTGTCGAACACGGTGTGAGCGGCTTTCTCAGCGACGATGCCGATGAATTGCGGAAATACGCCAGGATATTGTTGGATAATAGAGATTTGGCAGCGAGGATGGGCCAGCAAGCTCGAAAGACGGTTATAGAACGCTTCCCGATGAGCAGGTTCAAAGAGGCTTTTCTTAGATCTATCGAAACCGCTCGTTACAAATGGCAGAACAGAAATGTTGGTCCGTGAAATGTTCAGACCAAATCTACAACTCCGTTCTTAATATTCCTATGTTCAAATGTTCGGGTTCTAACGCTTTGCTTGCCAGTTATTGTTTTTAGCTCATCTGTCACCCGCTGAAATACATCATCCCAGTTACCCGATCTTCTTTGCCTAAAAAGCCTCATAGTTGGGTACCAGGGGCTGTCATCTCGGTTCAGCATCCATCGCCAATCAGGTGCAAAAGGTAGAAGTGCCCAGACCGGTTTACCCATAGCCCCTGCCAGGTGCAGCACGGCAGTGTCTACCGAAATAACCAGATCCAGATTTTCGATCACCCCAGCGGTGTCTGTGAAGTCATTGAGTTCATCTGCGAGATTCATTAGTGACATTTTTCCAGTCAATTCCTTAACCTGTTCGGCAGCCTTGCCCTTTTGTAATCCGTACAGCCGCACGCCGTCAATCTTTGCCAACGGGGCAAAACGCTTCAGCACACAAGAACGCCAACGATCGTTGCTGTGCTTGGCAGACCCCGCCCATACAATGCCCACCTTGAAACCGTCCTCTGCAAGCTTGTTTCGCCAATACTCCACTTTCCGTGGATCAGCGTAAAGATACGGCACCTCGGCGGGAATCGTCTCCAAAGTAGTCCCGAATATTCTCGGCAGATCCAGGAGGGACGTGTAAAAGTCAAACTCAACGGTCGGTTTCACATTGAATGAGGCCTCTACCAGCTCGTCAATTCCTGGAAATCCCCGCAAAAGACCAAGCAGCGATTTCTTCACTTCAAAAATAACAGTACCGCCCCTGGCCTTAACCTTGGGCAGATATCGCACGAACTGTAGATTGTCACCCAGGCCCTGCTCATAGTGAACAAAAAGTTTCTTTTCTGGAAATGGCGAACCGTCCCAACGTGGCATCTCATAGCGGTGTGGATAAATAGCCTTCTTGGTATATCGCCGCCATTGATATTCGGCCCAACCTTCTACAAACTTTCCGGTTAACAGAAGGGTCATCCCCAAGTTGACGTGAGCCTCAGCATAATCTGGTTTGAGCAGTAACGTCCGCTTGTAATATTCGATCGCCTTGGCGTGTTGACCCTGCATCTGCAGTGCGGAAGCCCTCGTATTGTATGCCTCGGCGTAATTTGGCTTTAAGCGTATCGCCTGGCTGCAATTTTGGATTGCCTCGGCGTGCCGACCCTGCATCTGCTGTACAATCGCCATATTGTTATATGCCTCGGCGTAATCCGGTTTGAGTGATACCGCCTGTTTGTACTTTTCGACCGCAGGGTCGTACCGACCCTGCGACTGAAGCGCATTGCCCATATTGTAATAGGCCTCGGCATAAGTGGGATTGAGCAATACCGCCTCCTCATATGCAGCAATCGCTTCTTCAAATTTTCCAACTGCCTTGAGGACAGCCCCAAGGGTGTTGTGGAATTGTGGTATTCGCCGGTTTCCTGCAATCGCTTTGCCAATTAACTCAAGAGCTGCATGGTATTGTTTCCTTTGATAAGCAATCGCACCCAATAGATGCAATGCGGAAGGATGATTAGGGTCGCTTTGCAGAACCAGACGATACAACTGCTCAGCCTGGCGAAGATGTCCACCTTGATGATGACGCACAGCATTTTCCATAGTTTCGGCAATAGTCGCTGCCTGCATATGACCACCTGTTTTGAAAATTAACAAAAACCAACACGACTGTGTTTTTCCAGACCGATTTAGATTGTCTCATTGGACCCAACCCAAATAGACGCGGAGTTACAGCTTGATAGTCCGTGGCTTCGGGATTTATCTATATCAGCATATTTATGGAGCTACCGGTAACGAACGCCTCCCGTAATTCGGAAATATTCCGGTAGCTAATGTTATTTGTTAACCACTCGTTAATCTCACCGGTATCGGGATTGTTTCCCCTCAGACCCGGATTCGCCGAGTCTTGTTGCTGGGCCCAGCCGTTTTGTAGCGATTGGTCTTTAAGAGCCTCTTGCTCTGATTGTTCCGCATCAGGGAGCATAACTTCAAGCCTTTTTATCTGAATGCCAGAATCCCTGAGATTTTCAATTATCTGCGGCAGTGCATGCTCAATTTCATATCTGGTTTGTATCTTCTCGACTTCCAATAAACCGGTAATCTGGTCTTGCTGCTCCTGGAATCTTATCAAAATCTTTCCAAGCTCCGGCGGATGCAGGTTTATGGTGATTTGCTGGTCACCCTGGCGTAAAGAGCCGCTAATAGAGGCCTGAATCTGTTCGTAGAGGCTTGGATAGACATCACTGGGTGAAGGATTGTCGGTGGTCTTTGCGGACGGACCGAAGGCAGATGTTTGCTCTACAATGGAAATTTGGGCGTTGTTGGCAGAGAGTATCTGCTCGAAAGCCGGATTAGAGTCGTTGTCGGAGGTCGAGCTGCCGCGGTCTTTTGTTTGGTTAGCTGATGTCCAGGACTGTACCGTGTTTAGGTTTTTGAGCAGTGAGTCGCCTGAGAGATTGCCCTTCTGCTCCTTACCATTGCTGTCTGAGGATTCTGCGAGTATGTGACCTTGCTGACTGGCGCTGGCTTTGCTACCAGTTGGTTTCTCGGCGAAAAGAGCTGATTTTTCCGGACCGATTGGCATCTTTTGCTCAAGAATAGTGGATTTGTCCTGAACTGCCGAGAAGCTGTCATTTAATACAGGTGTTTTTTGGCCCCCGGAAACAGCCTGGTTTTGGCTATTAGTGGCTGTTTTGCTGCCGGATACTGATTCATTTGTCAGTTCTCTGCCGTTTTCTTGGTTGGTAAGGCCTTTATTGGCGACGAGTATTTTATTTAATATCTGTATTTTTTCTACGCTTTTGCCTTCTCCAGGCTGACCGTCGGTGGCAGGCGGACTCTTGGAGGTCTCAGGTGAAACAGTTTTAAGGCCGACTGTAGCAGGAGTGAAATTGCCAGCCTTTAAGTTGGCAAGCAGCTGGGCGAGTTCATGGCCGGCTTTCGGCTGGATTTTTGTGGTTACTCGCCCTTTGCTGTGCTCCACTGTCTGAGAGTATTGCTCCCGCCAGCTCTGTACCACATTCGGCTGCTCGGCTACGTTGGAGGTCGGCCTTGGCTCTTTTGATTCGGGACTGTCCTGAGCTTTCTGGGGCTGTTCGGCCATTGTTTTTTTGCAAAGGGTGTGGCGAAACTCTTGCGGTGGTTTATCTAAAGGCTCACTTTGGGCAAAAGCAAATGTATTATCGGTCGTTGTTTGTAGAGCGTCATCATAGGGGGGGTCATCAGCCGGGAGATGGGCAAATTGATTCAGATTCTGTATTGCTGTGCGATTTAAAGAAGCGGGGCTGGCGCTAACGTTACCAATACCTATGAGCATATCTGTCAACAAACTGGTATTCATATAGCAATTCTGAAGCAACGATTGTGCCAGTATCTGCGGATGGATGTCTGATAAACTGTAAGTCTTTATTAAAGAAGAGCTTGTGAATATTAAAAAGATGGCGATTGGTCAAAAATATTTTACTGTTGGCTGTGTTTGCGGAGGAATATTCCTGCGCACAGGAAATATCTTCCGGTTCAGGTCGCTGGCTGAACTCCTGGTGAGTTGAAGGACTTTGTGAGGGATGTTGAGATGTAAAAAAGCGCATCGGTTGTATAGAATCCTGACATCGCTGCTGCTATCCAAACAAGCGATTATCTAAGCTTAAGGCGGTTTTTCACACAGGATAGGAGTTAATTTGCTGAAAATAACTGCCCTTAAGTGTTTGGCACGATTATTGCTAATCTTTTTTGAGCAGACAAGGTTTGTACAGGGATCCTGCTTCGCGGTAACCAATAGATATTGGGAAACGAAGATGTCCAAGACAAACAGCATAGTAGACCTTATTGAGGCTGGTATAAGGGCTGAAAATCTTCGCCAGAAAGCGATCGCCAATAATATTGCCAACCTTGAGACTCCTGGATACCGCAGGATAGATGTCAAGTTTGAAGAGTTATTTATGAAGGCGTTGGATTCGACTGAGACGATTGACCTTAGTGAGATTGAGCCGCAGCTTCATCAGCCTAAACAGACACCGGTAAAGTCAAACGGCAATGACGTGAATTTTGAAACCGAAGTGGGTGAAATGGTCAAAAATACTCTTCGCCACAAGGCGTATATTCGGCTGCTCAGCAAGAAGTTTAAACAGATGGAATTAGCAATGGAGGTGAAGTAGCGGTCCCTTGTTGGTCGCGGGGATTCTGAGGATCGATCAGAGACCAGAGAGGAGCGAGAAAGGGTAGAGCAAATGGAAGTTGATAATGTCTTTGGCCCTATAGACATAGCGATTTCAGGTTTGCGGGCACAGAGCAAGCAGATGGAAGTGATTTCATCGAACGTAGCCAATGCCCGGACAGCCGATGCCGGCAAGGGTGAGCCTTATCGCAGGCTCGAAGTGTTGTTCGAATCGGACGATGATATGGGCGGCGTCAAGCTGGACAAGATACTTCCGGATATGAGTGATTTTCTTAGCGTTTTTGATCCCGGAAATCCTCTGGCGGATGAGCAAGGATATATTGCGATGCCAAACGTAAGCTTGCCCGTTGAGATGATGAATCTGAATATTGCAACGCGGGTATATCAGGCCAACGCAGCGATTTTGAAACGTTATCAGCAAATGGTAGAAACCACACTCGAATTGCTTCGATAGGTTAGGGAGTAAGCGATGGTTAACTTAAATGCAAATGTAAGTGGGATCCCAAATGCAATGAAAGACGTTTGGGAATCCAAGTCGGTACGGCCCAGGACCAGTCTCGATTCTTTCGGGATACCAAAAGTGGGAAGTTCCGATGCCAAGAAGGCAGGCTTTGCTAATGCTGTTAAAGCTGTCGAGAACTATATATCCAAGGTTGATGACCTTCAACAGTCGTCCGATGTATCTATAAAGGATTTATTGTCCGGTAAAAATGAGGATATCACATCGGTGGTTTCGGCGGTGGCTAAAGCTGATTTAAGTTTCAAGCTTCTTGTGGGTGTTAGAAATAAGTTAATTGAAGCGTATAAACAAACTATGAATATGCCGTTGTAATTGATTATTTTTAGCGTCTTTCTAATCATCAATAATCAATTAATGAAGAGGTTTGATGGGCTTTTTCCAAAAGATAAGTGCTGTTTGGCAAAAGATAAGTCTGGTTCAGCGGGCTTTACTTGTTGCGGTTGTTCTGACATTTATTGCTGTCGGTGGGCTGCTTGTTCATTGGGCCCGAAGACCTGATATGAGAATGCTGTACCAGCAGCTTGCCCCCGAAGAAGCGGCTAAGATTACGGACAAAATCAGCGAAAAGGGCATCGTTTATGAATTGCGAAACGGCGGAACAAGCGTCTATGTGCCGAAAGAAAAGGTCTATCAGCTCCGTCTGGATATGGCAAAAGAGGGCCTTCCTGTAGATGAGCAGGGCGGTTACAAGATATTTGATGATGAAAAAATCGGCGTCAGCCCGTTTGTTCAAAGCATTAACCTCAAACGAGCACTACAGGAAGAACTTGCTAAGAGCATACAGATGATTGATGGTGTTGTTCACGCACGGGTTCATATAGTAAATTCTGAACAAACGCTTTTTACATCTGAGGCTGGGAGAACTACTGCTTCTGTTGTTCTTCGAATCAAACCGGGTTATACATTAAGTGCCTTGAATATAGCAGCAATTACGCATTTGGTCGCCGGCAGTGTTGAGGGGCTTATGTCGGAGAATGTAACGGTGATAGACAGCCAGGGGCGTCTTCTTTCCAGTGAATCTGACCAGGCTATGGCCCGCGGGGCCGGTACCGTTCAGGCTTACAAGGAGACTGTAGAGCAAAACTTGGAACAGAAGGTTGAGGACATGCTCACTGCGGTTTTGGGGCCGGATCGGGCAACAGTAAGAGTCAGCGCCGTTATCGACATGAACAGCGTTAGTACCGTTACGGAAACTTATGAACCAAAGGGAGTTGCTTCAAAAGAAGAGGTTACAACTACGTCTGAAACTGAAGAGACCATCATATCGGCTCAAGGTGAACCAGCGACACCAGGCAGCACAAAAAAAGATGAAACAGTTAAGACTGAATACGAGATCGGCAAGACTGTGAAGCAGGAGGTTATTTGGCCGGGCAAAATAAAATCTCTGAAAGTAGCGGCATTTGTCGATTTATCGGTATCTGACGCCAATGAAGCAGGCTCTGGTGGTAGCGCCGCAAAGATAATGCCATTGACTGAGGTGGAGGAAATTATTAAAAATGCGCTGGGTCTTGAAGATACGACTGCGATCAAAGTAGTTGATGTTAAGTTCAACCGTCCGCTTGAATCGCTGGTAGATGAAGAGCCGTCCAATTGGCCTCGGTATATAGCAATTGCCCGCCAGGCTTCCTTAGGCATTATGGCAATTTGCGCACTGCTCGTTCTTCGTATATTCCGTGGTGCTAAGAGAAAGGTGAGCATGACGGCCTCTGCGGCGCAGTTGCCCGGTGCTGAGGGGGCCGCCGGTCTTCTTCCAGGTGGAGCCGGGAGCTCAGAACCATTAGTCTTGCGAAGACAGATAGCCGGTGCTTTGGAACGTGACCCTGAACGCGTCAAGCAATTGTTTTCCAGTTGGATTGAAGAAAAGGGGGATTAAAAATCGTAATGCGTGAAGTGTGAGACAAGATACGAAATTCGAAACCCGGGTCCCGAAATTCGAAACAAGCACAAACGCGGATACGCATGTTTCTGACAGGCGTGACCAATCCCGCACCTGTTGAGCTTAGGCTCGCGCCTAATAGGTGCGGAACAAAATTCAAAACAGATGGAATAATATTGTGGACATTTGGTATCTGAATTTTGAATTTGTTTCGGATTTCGACCCAGCAACGCTGGGTTCGGATTGATACCCGCCGGTGGCGGGTCGAATTTTCGAGATACGCCTCACGAGATGCGAGATACGAAAATGGTATTAACTGGTAAGCGAAAAGCTGCGATGTTGTTGATGAGCCTGGATACCGCCACTGCTGTGGAACTGGTCAAGGGGCTTGACCCCGAGGTGGTCCAAGAATTGGCAGTGGAATTGGCGCACCTGGATGCAGCGGGTTATCGCAGCAGTAAGCATAGCTTGAGACTTGCCCGGCAGTTCTGTAATTCGCTCCAGGCCGAGCGGGGATTTCACCTTAAGGGCTTCCTAAAGGAAATGCTAAAAAGTACAGTTGGTCAAGACAGGGCAGGGCAGATCCAGACCCAGATACAGGATTTGCTGTGTACGCGTGAACCTTTCATATCCATTCATTCCCTCGATTCGCAAATAATAGCCTCGGTTCTGGAGAAGGAACATCCTCAGGCTGCCGCGGTGGTTTTGTCAGAACTGCCGGCAGAGAAAAAGTCAGAGGTACTCGGTCTTTTGGACGGAGGTATCCGAATTACTGCGATTAGCAGGATGACCGATTGTGGGACTATGACGGCGCAAGCAAAGGCACAGATAGTAAAGATGGTTTGCAAACGTCTTGAGGCTATTACAACCGGACACCAAACGCGAAACATTGTGTTTGGGGAACCTCCAGCCGGTAGCGCAGGTGAAGCTTTACTAACTCGGCCTGAGCGGTCTTTAAGGAAAGTAGCTGTGATTTTGCGAAACTTGGGTAAAGAGATTCGAGATGGTTTGCTCGGCGCCATACAAGGAAAAGACCGCAGGGCCGGTGAAATAGTAGCTGACTTAATGATAGTCTGGGAGGATATTCCGCGAATTGCTGACACATCGCTGCAGGAGGCCTTGAGAGGAGTTGATGCAGGGAAGTTAGCGTTGGCGCTGGTCAAGGCTGATGACACGCTTGTTCAGAAAATAAAGTCTAATATCTCCGAGCTGGCGGCTGCTGCGCTGGATAAGGAGGCATCACATTTGTTGGCTCTTAAAAAGGAAGATGTTGAGGAGGCCAGAGATGAAATTGTCCAGGTTTTGCGCGAGATGAATGAAAAGGGTGAGCTTGCGTTTATAGAAGAATAATGCGATGCCTGATAGAGTTAAGGTCGATACTGCCAAACTTAGAGAAGAAAAAGTTATTGGTGCAAAGAGTTCAAAAGAGGGATTAAGTAAATGGCATTGATGGGCAAACAAAAAGCAGCGATGCTGTTGATGAGTCTGGATGCGGCGACTGCTGCTGAGCTGCTCAAGGGAGTCCACCCCGAAGAGATTCAAGAGATTGCTATGGAGCTTGTGCGAATGGATGAATCAGAGCAGCGTGATACCAAGGAACAAGCGAAGATTGTACAAGAGTTCTGTAACTCACTTCAAGAAAAGCAAACTCAGAGTTTTAATATAAAAGCTTTTCTCGATGAAATGCTTGTAAACGTCCTTGACAAAGACAAGGCCGAGCAAATTCAAGCTCAGATTAGAAAAGCGACTGAGAGAAAAGATCTGTTTATAGATATTCGTTCGGCCAGCACGGACGAATTGGTTCTTGCGCTGGAGGGTGAACACCCACAGACGATTGCCGTGGTATTGTCGGAACTGGCTCCCAAGAAAAGCCAGGAGGTTCTGTCGCTCTTGGGCGAAGAGGCCCGTCTCAAAGCTGTGTGCAAGATGACGAATCCGGACCTGCTGGCGGCTGGAGTGAAGCGGCGGATGGCATCTATAGTTAGCGAACGGCTGAGGAGTTTCAAGGGAGAAACTGTTGTGGCAAGACCGGGAAGACGGGAACAACATCTGAGAAAACTTGCTATTGTGTTAAGTGGTCTGGAGAGAGACCTGCGAGACCAATTGCTTGGTGAGATAAGCAAACACGATGAGGAAACCGGCTCGAAAGTAAGGGCTTTGATGATAACGTGGGAAGATATTCTGTCGATAGCGGACAGGTCTCTGCAGGAAGCGCTGCGAACCGTGGAGTCGAGCAGATTGGCGGTGGCGCTTTATGGAGCGGATGAAGAGATTGTGCGAAAGATCCGCTCAAATATATCTGAGCGGGCTGCGGCTATGCTTGATGAAGAAGCTGCACTGATGCAGGAGCCGCTGGAAAAGGAAGTTCTTGATGCGAGAGAAGAAGTTGTCAGGCCGTTGCGAGAAGCTAATGAGGAGGGCACACTTAGAATGGTAGGGCGATAGCAGAATGTCGCGGGCACTTACAATACATCTTGAAAGGCCGGTTGTGTCGGCCAAAATCCTGGATAATTATCCCGATGGTATCGGCACTGAACGGTCTGAGCGTGGCCGAGTAAATCGAGGAGCAGATACCGAGCAAATTCGGATACAGGATTTAGAGGCTCAGAAAGCTGTGTTTTCGCAGGCTTGCCAGACACTCGACGGCGTGGTTGCGAAACTCAATCAGTTTTACGACAAAATGTTTGTCGAGCATAGGGAAGAAATTGCCAAACTTTCGGTGGAAATCGCCAGAAAGATATTAGTCCGAAAAGTGGAAAATGGGGATTATGAAATAGAATCTATTGTCAAAGAAGCACTCAAAAATGCACCGACGCGTCAGGATGTAGTGGTACACTTGAATCCTCAAGACCTTGTGCATTGCCAGAAGACCCAGCAGGATGGGCCAGGCGGCGACTTAGTCGGCGTTAAGTTTGTTTCCGACCCTAATATAGGGCGGGCAGAATGCCTGCTTGAGAGTCCAAAAGGGATTATTGAATCGTTGATTGACAAACATCTGGAACAGATCGGTAAAGCACTTGAAAAGGCAGAATGAGCTATGGCTACGAGCCCCGTTAAAAATTCTGTAGCAGGTAGTATGATCCCGTTAGAAGGCCCTGCTGTTGGCAAAACCGACAAGAGGTCTCTTAGCTCTAATGGGGCGATGCAGAAAGGCAAGATTTCAAACGGCTCAAGTGACGTTAGCAACCTTTTGATTGATTTTGAGAAGTTTCACGCGGCCTTGCGTAAGGTGAATTTATTGGATTGTCAGGGTTCTGTAGTGCGAGTGTCGGGCCTGACGGTTGAATCTGCCGGTCCGACAGTGGGCTTAGGTGAACTTTGCGGCATCCAAATTCGCGATGGCCGGCGTGTGCTGGCTGAAGTGGTGGGTTTCCAGAATAACCATCTTATCCTGTTACCGTTGGAGCATATAGATGGTATATCACCGGGCGATACGGTAACTGCCCGAACTACTCCACGCTATATTAACCTGAGCGAAAGTGTCTTAGGCAGAGTGGTAAACGGACTGGGAGAACCTATCGACAATAAAGGACCATTAGCAGGGATGGAAAAGAAGGCATTGGATGCGAGTAGTCCACCACCTCTGAGTCGAGAGAAAATTACCAGTCCTTTGGCTTTAGGGATCAGGTCGATAGATGGGGTGCTAACCTGTGGTAAGGGACAGCGTGTAGGTATTTTTTCAGGCAGCGGAGTGGGCAAGAGCATACTGCTTGGCGATATTGCTAATTCGAGTGAGGCTTCCGTCAATGTCGTGGCGTTGATAGGCGAGCGTGGCCGAGAGGTCCGCGAATTTCTTGAGGCAGACCTTGGTCCGGAGGGTTTGGCGCGCAGTGTGGTTGTCGTTGCCACGTCGGATTCGCCCCCGATTCAGCGGGTAAAGGCGGCATTTGTAGCTGTTACAATTGCCGAATATTTCAGGGACAAGCGCAAAGATGTTCTGTTTATGATGGACTCGCTTACTCGTTTTGCCCAGGCCCAGCGTGAAATAGGTCTTGCTGCAGGTGAGCCGCCAGCTACAAAGGGCTATTGTCCGAGCGTTTTTTCACTAATGCCAAGACTTATTGAACGTTTAGGGTGTGCCGAGAATGGAAGCATCACGGGTATTTTGACTGTCTTAGTGGAGAATGATGATTTGGCCGACCCTGTGGCTGATAGCGCCAGGAGTCTGTTGGATGGGCATATAGTTTTGTCAAGAAAATTAGCTGACAGGGGTCATTATCCCGCTGTGGACATTTTACAAAGCATCAGCCGATTGATGCCGGCGGTGGTAAGTAAAGAGCATAAGCTTGCTGTACAAAAGCTCAAAGAAATATATGCAACTTATGTTGATGCTGAAGATCTAATAAACATTGGGGCGTTTTCGCCGGGCAGCAATCGGCGTATCGACGGGGCGATAGCTTTGATTGACAGGATAAACGGTTTTCTTGTTCAGCCTATTCGGGAGAGAACTGATTTTGAAGAAACTGTAAGGCGGTTGACTGTTATTATTCAATCGTGGGATGAGCTGCTGAGTTCACGAATACAATAAATAGCGTTTGGTGTAACCTTTAAGTATTAAGAGTTGAAAATCGGAAATTAAATGAAACGGTTTGTATGGCGGTTGCAGCGTGTACTTGACATAAAGAAAAAGGAGGAACAAAAAACCAGAGCTGAATTGCTTGAGCTTACGGAAAAGATAGCTAAGAAGCGAGGTGAACTGATAATGCAACGCAAGATCGTGGAGGATATAATCGCTGGTTTGACCAGCGAAAATCCTAAGAAGCGATTAGGTAAACAGGAATTTTTTTTGAGATATTCGGCGACAAGTGATGAGCAGATTAAGAAACTCAAAGACAAAATAAGCAGACTGGAATCACAACAAAGAGAGAAAATCGCTGAGGTTTTAAAGGTCAGAAGATTCAAAGAAGGTTTGGAAAAATTACGGGCTGAAGCAAAGATACAATTTGTAAAGGAGCAAGAGAAGCTTGAGCAAAAAGAATTAGACGAAGGGGCTACAGTTTCATTTGTTCGAAGGAAGGTCCCCACTTTGTCCCGCGCCAATTAGGGGGCCCTATCCCCGCTCCTCGCTTTTGCAAGGATGTGGACAATAAGACGTGAAATAAGAAGCCGATAATACGGGAAAACAAAGTTGGTAATAACAAAGGTTGGGGTTTTGTGACATTTTGCAAATATGGTAGCGCGAAGTTAGGAGAAAACCAGTGAGTAAGAAATTGATAATAATCACAGTAGCGGCGGGGCTGGTAAGTTTTGCTGGAACATTTGTCTACGCTTGGCTTACCAAACCACCTTCAGCAACCCCTCTTGAAGAGCCAAATCAGCCGACACTTGCCGGGGGGGAAACTGAGCTGGAGCTGCCACGGCCCAAAGCCAGTCCAGTACGTACCGTTGGCGCCGGCGCTGGCGAGATGAAAAGAGCTATGACAGAAGAGCAGCTCAAGAATCTTGTCTATGAGGTCAGGGAAAAGATACAAGAGTATAACAATAAACTGCAGGCTCTTGAGGTGCGGGAACAAAGGCTGCAAGGGGCACAGTTTGTGTTAAAGAAGGACATTGAAAACCTAAATAATCTGCGAATTGAACTTGCTTCGATCATTGCCAATCTCAAGAGTGAGCGGGATAAGTTGCTTAAGAGCAGGATTGAGATTGCCCAGACAGAGAAGGCCAACCTCGAATCGATAGCAGCCGCCTATGACAAGATGGATGCAAGCAGCGCCAGCAAGATATTGACTGATATGTGTGCAGGATTCCCGCAAAGCGTGGTCCCGAGCCAAATGCAGAGTGGCAAGGTTGACAGCATGAGCAGTAGCTTTGATGATGCGGTAAAGATTCTGCACTATATGGCCGAAAGGACCAAAGCCAAAGTATTGGCTGAGGTAGCTGCTTCTGAGCCCAAGCTTGCAGCGGTTTTGTGCCAGAGATTAAAACATATAGTCGAAGGAAAATAGTCCTGTGGACATTGCAACGATAGTAGGAATACTTCTTGGTTTTATGGTCATTACGACCGCCATTGTTGTTGGTGGTGGTTGGCAAATATTTATCCATCTTCCCTCATTGGGGATTACTGTGGGAGGAATGCTGTGTGCTACACTTATACATTTTTCACTGCCACAGTTTTTGGGAATATTCTCGGTGGTCAAAAAGACAATTGTTACCAAGATACCACCACCATCCGATCTGATTCGAAAAATGGTTAATTTCGCTGCTATCAGCAGGCGCGACGGGCCATTGGCTTTGGAGCAGGAGATTTCTACATTAGATAATTCGTTTTTTATCAAGGGTTTGCAGATGCTTGTGGACGGACAGGAGCAGGAGGCAATGAGGGATATTATGTCTCTGGAAATCCAAAATCTTCAGGACCGTCATTCAACCGGCAAAAAGATTTTAGAATTTATGGGTGCAGCTGCTCCTGCCTTTGGGATGATAGGCACACTTATCGGCTTGATTCAAATGCTCAGGAGCCTGGAATCGCCTGAATCGATTGGTGCGGGAATGGCGGTAGCTTTGCTAACCACTTTTTATGGTGCACTAAGTGCCAATTTGATTTTCATTCCGTTGGCGGGCAAACTGGGGATTTATTCCAAGGCAGAATCTACTGCAATGGAGATGATTACTGAAGGTATCTGTGCTATTGCACAAGGTGATAATCCAACCGCTGTTCGGGAAAAAATGCAGGCATTTATTTCGCAGAGTAGACGGGAGGAGGTAAAGGCTAATATATAAAGGTGTTCAGGTGCCACTTTGCCATCTTTCGCGGTCTCCCATTTAGCGAGCTTTTTGCAAAATGGGGTCCTTGCAAAGTGGGAACTATCCCAAACGCTCTTTATCGCGTTTGGAGTCATAGGAAAAAGCGAATAGTAAAGGGACAAGATAATAATGTGGCACAGGAGAAGGCAAGCGGAAGGCGATGAGGCTGCGGGTGCACCGGAATGGATGGTAACTTTCAGTGATTGTATGACGCTGCTATTGACGTTCTTTGTGCTTCTTCTAAGTTTTTCATCTTTTGATGAAAATATTTTTGAGGAATTGAACATAAATTTTTTTGAGGGCAGGCCTTCGGTCGGCCAGCAGAACCGAAAAAGCCAAGAAGATAAAGATGCCTTTTTACCGACAAGGCAAATCGACTCTTCGCAAAATGTCTTGGTAGGCAGCGAGAAACCTACTTTAGCAAGAGGATTGGAGGACAACTTAAAAGAGGAAACAGAGTCTGTGGATTTCCACCGCCGGAAGGTATTCTTAATCTCATCGAAAAGAATTTTTTGGGGTAGAGGCACAGTTATTTCGCCTGAGGGTCGCGTTGTTTTGGCTACCATGGCGTCATTCTTAAAAGAAATACCCGCCCGGGTAGTTATCAGCGAGAACGGGCCAGTGGATGATGAGGGCAGTAGGCGATTTGGTCTGTTGCGTGCGTGGGCGGTGGTGGAGTATCTTACAAAAAAGCAAAACCTTGACAAGAAGTGGTTTAGCATCGCAGCAAGTTCTCTGGCCGGATCCCCACGAAGCGGGGTCCCGCATGAGGGCCCAAGAAGCGATGGACCAGTACCCGAGGATTCGGAATCTGAACGTACGGTTGAGATAGTTTTGTTAGAACGGAGCATTTACAATTGAACCGTCAAGATCAGCTAATCGAGGAAAAAGGCGCTAAGGTCCCAGCATATATCGTAACGTATTCAGATATGGCAACTCTGCTGCTGACATTCTTTGTCCTGCTGCAGGCCATGGCGAATGTCCAAGACCCGGAATTATTTAACAAGGGTCGAGGAGCCTTTGTGCAGTCGCTTAGATACCTCGGACTTGGAGTGCTTGCTGGTCAAAAGCCAAGACCCAATTTCGGTCACGTCAAAATCAAGTATTCCATAAGCAGTCCCGATGAGTTATTTGAAGGCAGGAGCATACACGCAAAGGAAGAAGAAGTTCGTCGCCTTTTTAACAATATAAGCAGGTCTATGAAGACCATGCCCTCACAAATAGTCTCAAAGAAGACCAATTTTTTGGTAACCAATATTTGCTTTCCACGGGGTGATGCAAGCTTGGGTGCGTCGGCAAAACGGTTCTTGACCGAATTCTGCCTGCACTTGCAGCAGGATTCTGGTTCCAGGCCTATCAAGCTGTTTGTGCTTGGTTTAGCTGGCGATGAGGTAAGCGAGAAGGAGCAGTGGATACTCTCAGCGAAGCGGGCCCAGGCAGTGGCGGACTTTCTGCAAGGTGCTTTGTCTTCGGGGTCGGATTTCCAAATGCAACGCAGTGCGTTTGGGCTCTGGTCAAAATGGTCTGTTTACTCGTGGGGAGCGGGGCCAGGGGGTGTTTGGGTGGAGCAGGATAGTCCAGTTTCAAAGCGGTCGCAGATCCTAATTGCGGTGCTGAGAGAGAGCGACTAATTTGTGCGCTTGTCAAGTTTTTCGACAAATTGTCCGATTACACAGCCAATTCTTATACCAAAATCGCTGCTGATGTTGTATTAATGCCCATCTTAGCATTTCGGCACGCTATTTGCACACTTAATGCTGGATACTCAATGCTTCGTCGCCGGTATCGAGAATCGAGGTGTGTTTTACAGCGTGGCAGGATATAAGAAAAAAATTTGTGTATTTTTGGTAACAGTGGCGTTGGGCAGCAGTGTGCTGGTAGTCTGCTCGGCTCGATCGGCTACTGAGGGGTCGGAATCAAAAGATTCGAAATTCGAAATTCAAAATTCGAAATCCAAAGCTGGTTTCCTGTTCGCGAACGACCCCAATTTTTCTGAGCGACTCACCGATAGTGCCGGTAGCCGAGAGCTGTTTTTTAAGATGATGCTTTCGGTTTTGCTCGTTGCTGTTCTGGGTGTAACGGCGATTTACGTTTCAAAAAAGCTTCTGCCAAAGATTACTCACCTGCCGGGCAAAGAGATACGCATCATCGAAACAGCCCACCTCGGGCCACGCAAGGCGGTGCATCTGCTCGAGATAGGCGGTCGACGGTTCCTTATAGGCAGTACAAATGAGAACATTACTAAATTGGTTGACATAACCGGGACCTTAACGGATTTATCAGCGCAGGAGATAGATAAGAATTAGGAATATAAATGACTGGTAAACTTATTAGAACGGTTTTTTTGGCGGTTGTTGTTTTGACGCCGGCTGAGTTATCCTTCGGCCAGGGTGTCGATGTATTCAGGCAGCCTAAGCTGCCGGGACAGCCCGGCAATACTTCCGCAGCAAGTACCCCGGCAAACGGGGTTCCAAGCATCGGCGATTTAATGACGGTTATAGATAAGGCAACCACTAAAGAGGCCGAAGGCAAAGATTGGTCGACACCGGTCAAACTTGTAATCATCTTTACGGGCCTGGCGATTTTGCCAAGTCTTTTGGTGATGATGACATCCTTTACGAGAATAGTCATTGTTTTGGCCTTTGTTCGACGTGCTTTGACTACGCAAACGATACCGCCTACCATTGCAATTATAGGTTTGGCCTTGTTTCTAACGCTCTATATAATGGCTCCTACCTTTGCGAAGGTCAACACGAACTCCATCCAGCCTTATCTTGCGGACGAGATTGATTTTCAAACGGCGGGTGTTAGGGCACGCGATTGTATCAAGGAATTTATGCTGCGGCAGAGCCGAGAAGCTGATTTGACTCTTTTTGTACAAATGGCCAGAATAGAACCTCCTACCAGTCTGATGGATATAGATATGCATATAGTCATTCCGGCATTTATTATCAGTGAATTCCGCACCGCATTTGAAATAGGTTGCCTTTTGTTTATTCCTTTTCTGCTGATAGATATGGTTATTGCGAGTATTTTGCTTAGTGCGGGTATGATGCTGCTGCCACCAGTAATGATTTCACTGCCTTTCAAGCTGATATTATTCATTCTTGTTGATGGGTGGGCCTTACTGGCGAAGAGTCTTAGTCTGGGTTTCAAATAGTGTAAGGTTTGAAACGTACCCGCCATAGGCGGGCTGTATACTTGCTGCTCGATACTGGGTTGAGTATCGAGTCTCGAGTATCCATTATTGAGTATTGAGTTATGGATAGTAGTTTCGTTCTTTATTTGGGTCGGCATACTCTCGAGACGGCCTTGCTCTTAGCAGCTCCTATTTTGCTGACATGTATGGTAGTAGGAGTAGCAGTTACATTGCTTCAGGCAATTACTTCAATACGCGATATGACCTTAACGATAGTCCCCAAGCTTTTGGCTGTTGGTATCATTACAATTATTTGCGGTAGCTGGATGCTCCAGGTGATACTAAGGTTTGCCAACGAACTTTTCGGTCATATTCAAAATATTGGGCACTAAAGACAAAGGCAAAAGTAAGAAACATTGCTTACGGATGGCTGTTCTTTACTGCGATCTGTACCGACTCGGCGGCGTGTAAAATATGGCACTGATGATCGAAAAACTGCTTGGTTTTGTGATGGTGCTGACAAGGATTTCGGCGTTTTTTATGGTGCTTCCTGTTTTTGGGTGGAAAAGCATTCCAGTGAGGATCAAAGTCGCGTTGACCGTTTTGATAGCTGTCTTCTTTTCGGTGATAACACCTTTGGCTATCCAGCCAAAGGGGATTTCTGTATTGGAGGCGATATTGCTGATAGCTAATGAAGCCGTTTACGGTTTAGCTCTGGGATTAATCGTTACTTTTGTGTTTACCGCGGTTAAATTTAGCGGGCGGATTGTCGAACGGCAGATGGGTTTAGCTATGGCCGAGATTTTGGACCCGTTGACCGGTGAGAGATCTCAACCGCTGGGCAGCTTGTTGGAGATGATATTTATAATCCTGTTTCTAAGCGCCAATGGTCACCATTTTTTTTTGCTGATTATCTCGCGGAGTTACGAGACATTTCCGGCGGGCAGCATGCCGACGATGCCGGTTTTGGCAGGCGGAATAATTAAAGCCGGTTCAACAATGTTATTGCTTGGTCTGAGGTTGGCTGCACCGATGTTGGCTGCGTTTTTAGTGTTGATGGTTGTGTTAGCTGTGTTGGCGCGTATGGTCCCGGAAATGAACATTTTATTTATCAGTTTGCCATTGCGTGTAGGCCTGGGGTTGTTGATGACAGCGATATTCTTGCCACTTATTAATTCTTTTGTGGGTGAATTTGCTGATTGGATGGGCAAATTATTGCCTTTGTAAATCGTGAAACGTGGTTGGTTAATCCGCCTGTGGAGGATTTGACTATTCACTATTTTCGCGAGCATCGAGTATCAAGGATTGGGTATCGAGTGACGAGTCGCGAGCCACAAGTAAGGACAAATTATGCCAGAGCAGCCAGCCGCTGAAAGGACAGAATACCCCACACAAAAAAGATTGCAGAAAGCCAGGGAGAAAGGGCAGGTGCCCCAGAGCCAGGAGCTGACGTCGATTGTGACGCTTTTGGTGTTGGTAGCGATGGTTGCCCTGCTGAGTCCGAGTATGCTGCAATGGTGCATAATACAAATCAAGTCCACCTGTGGCGGCTCGTACGAAAACACTGTTTTTACTGACAGCAAATCGTTTTTGGATTTTGCCGATAGAAAAACTATCGATTTGATACTTATTATCTGTCCCGTTCTCGCAGCACTTTTTACAGGTTCTGTCTTGGCCAGCGTTGCTATGAGCGGCCTGAATTTTGCGCCGGGAGCCGTACGATTGAAGTGGAGCTCCATAAATCCGGTATCAGGTTTAGGGAAACTGGTAAACGCTCGATCTGTAGTAAAACTTTTGGTCTCCATGCTAAAATTGTGTTTTATTTCGCTCATTGTCTGGTTCTATCTTCAGAGCAAGCTCGATACACTTGCGGCACTTCGATGGGCTTGGTCTGGGCAAATACTTGTGGTTATCGCAAAGATAATACTTGGGTTGATGATACGTGTTGGCATTGCGCTTCTGGTTATAGGGATTGCCGATGCCTTTTATCAGAAATGGAAATACATCCAGGACCTGAAGATGACGCGTCAGGAAGTAAAACAGGAGCGGAGGGATACAGAAGGTTCACCGGAAGTTAGAGGTCGGATCCGAAAAATACAGTTTGAAATGGCCATGAGGCGTATGTTGCAGGAAGTGCCCAAGGCCAGTGTGGTTCTGGTCAACCCAACACATGTAGCTGTTGCGCTGCGTTACGAGGCCAAGACGATGGAAGCGCCTGTGATGGTGGCCAAAGGAGCAGGCAATTTGGCGGAGAGAATCAGAGAAATCGCACGGGCTTACGGTGTGCCTATCGTAAGAAGACCGGAACTGGCAAGAGCGATATATTCAACGGTAGAGCTCGGCGGTCCTATACCACAGACTTTATACGTAGCAGTAGCAGAAGTGTTAGCTATGATTTATCGTTTGCGGCGCAGGAAAGGGAACCTCAAATAAGCAATATTTACGTCGGCTGTTTCAGCTTTGTTTAGAGAGACGCCATTTTGCGACAAATTGCGAAATGGAAACCAGCACCGCGATTTTGCCTTTATATCATAATACCGAAACCTAAGGTAGCCATTTGTTGTTGTATCAAAGCTAAGTTTTTCTCAAGACGGGTAAATCGAGCTATCAATCTTGTTTCTCTTTCAGTAAGGCGGTCTTCTTCAAGCTCAATTCTTTCCTGGATGTCCTCAATCATATCGTTGACATATTCCTGGTCGATCTGAATCGAGCCGGTTGTTACTTTGAGCATTTTGTCCAGTACATCTTCAATTGCACCAGTAAAGCCCTGCTTTACCCGGACCGTAGCGGTGAGAGTACCATCCTGACTTAAATCAACGCTGAGTTGAAGACCGTTCTCAGGATACACGGGGTCGCCGTTATCGTCGAAGGTGCTATCGCCAGTTATGATATTGCCACTAACTGTTGCGGTACGGTATGTGGACTCAGTGGATAGTTTAATCTTGGCACTGTCAGGAACGATCTGGCCGCTACTTACCTGCACTTGAACATCATAGGTGCCCGCGGTGGTATAATTGCTGCTGGCGCCGTAAAATTCGATAGTATTACTGTCGCTGCTGCCGGTCTTGTCTGCTCCGATTATAGCGAGGACACCCATATAGTCTTTGGCTATTGCTTCATCAAAGACGTTTGTGTCAAAATTCAGCAGGCCGTCTTTGTCAAACTCCAGACCAATCTGTCCGGGCATTAAAAAGGTGTCGATATCCTCTATAAATCCGCTGGTCTGGACGTAAAGAGGTGTGCGAATCTGGTCTCTTATAGTCGAAACAATGTAATCCCCCCTTAACACGCCTGCAGTCTTTAAGACATCATTGTAGCCGGTTTTTTCCTTAATATAGGTAATGGCAAAGTTGTAAGCATCGACCATAGAGCTCAGCTTCTCTTTGACTGAATCGATGTCTCTGGTCAGAGTTATCTCTTCACCATTTGCATCAGTCACATCGTGCAGGTGCAGCGTTACACCGTAAATAACGTCGTCTACTGTATTGGAGCTTCTGCTGATCCAACTTCCGGACGGGTAGCCATCAATCCTTATTTGGCTATCCTGGGCCGACTGACTTTTGCTGAAGTCCGCTTCTTCAAAGCCTGTAAGGTCCGCTGTTGTACTGCCACCTTCTGTCTCAAAAGCCATAGTAGGCAGGGTCAGCTCTGCTGAAGACCCGGTACCCTGTGTGAAAGATAAACCAATTTCAAGTCCGCTTGTTCCATAGAGGTCATCAGTTAAAACAATTTTTCCGTTAACGAGCGTTGCCTTGGCTACCCCGTCAAAAGCATCGTTAATCTCTGAAATAAGATGAGTGAGTTTGGTATTATTAGTAACAGGAAGCTCTACGGGCGTTATAGCCACACCACTATGATCCTTACCTGTGATTGTAATTTTATCCCCTGTCCCCAGACTACCTTTAAATTGGTCGAGGTCTATAATCTTTGTGCTCAGTGTGGCGTTGTCAGTATCAACGGTAAAAGCCGAATCTGCTTCCCATACTTCCGTGCTGCTTGCATTGATGGAAATTGCATAATCCGTGCCGGCTTCATTGCCGTTCAGTACAAGATGATACATTTCGTTATAGTACAGCAGGCTTGCTGTGACGCCGGGGTTGTTCGCATCGTTATTGATTAAGCCGACCAGGTCTTCAAGTGTTGTGGTTGTTGTGGTCGTTACGCTTGTTTCCTGATGGTTGTATGAGTAAATAAAAGTGCCTTCTCCAACATAGTCTTCGGTATATTCGAGCCCGGCCGTGTGAACCCAGCGCTCGGCAGTGGCCAACTGGTTGATTACAACTGTGTGATTGCCTTCAAAAGCGCTATAGGATGCTTCAGCGGTTAATATGTCGCTATCGCTTGAAGCGGCTGTAAAAGCACGGAGTTCATCGGCGTCGGAAAGAGCTCGAACAGAGCTTCTTAAGTTGCTGAGTTTGGCTTCCAGGGTACTAAGTGCGTCTTTTCTTTCATCCCACGTACTTTTTCGCTCTTTGTACATATTGAGCGTGCGGCGTTCAATAGTCATCAACTGAGTGATGAGTGCATTGGTATCAATGCCGGTGAACAGACCTGGAAGACGCAATGTCGACATCTTTTTCTGCCTTTCAAAGACTTTCTCACAAACTTATTATCGCTAAAAAACAAGTCTCCTTGACCATTTATTTTCTGCTTTTGTCAACAAACAGTCTGCGGTAGCGCTTTTTCGTACTTGGCCCGAACAGATTCACACTGTTGCAATAGCTGGTGGAGCTGTGAATTGTTCGGGTCCATCCTGATGCAATTATTTAGTTCTGAGCAGGCCAGCTCGAAAGCTGTTTTGGCATAGATGGGTGAATTTGCTTCTACATAAGTGCGGCCTATTGCAACACAATTTACAGCAGCCAGGCATTTAGCGTGCAATTGCCTCATCTCAGGACGTATCTTATCCCATGCAACGTCCGGAAACAATTCGTCGTACCTGAAAGTATCAGTAAACCGCTTGACAACATCAAAATGGTTTTTGGCCTTGTGAACATTGACAGTTCTGGAAATATTGTCGGATCGCATCCTTCGTATATGTAGAACCTCGCTAAGATGATGGGCTTTTAGACCGGCTTTTACAAAACGTCTCATCATATCATAGTCTTCAGCTATCATCAGTGTTTCATCGTAAAGGCCTATCTTATCGAAGACACTCCTTCTTAAGCCGAGTCTAAACGGAACTATCGGATGCCCGCGCCGGAACAGGTCTCTAATAAGGTGTCTGCGGTCTTGATATTCAGGCTTATTCATTACCTTTATCGGATTGCCAACTTCGTCAATCAGCAAAACATCGGAATATACAAGGTCAGCTTCTGGATTCTTTTCAAACTCCTTCAGGTGCGAAATAATGAAATTCGGAACCATCATATCGTCTGCGTCCAGAGGCATAATGTATTGCCCTTTGGCTTGCTTTATGGCATGATTTCGCGCACTGGATGGGCCACCGTTTTCTTTATAGAAGTATTTGATTCTCTCATCCTTATATTGCAGGATTACCTCTCTGGTATTATCTGTCGAGCCGTCATCAACAATCAACAGTTCGAACTTCGGATAGTTCTGAATCAGGACGCTTTCAATTGCTTGACCTATGTAGTCGGCACTATTGTAAGCGGGCATTATCACGCTAACCAGTGGATCACTCAAACTAGGCTCATAATATGGCACCACCGTTATTATATCACCAGCTTTATAATCATCGATACCTCTGCGTTGTTGGAAGATGACGTTAGCTCCTGAACTTGCGCCTGCGATAAGATTGTTAATTTCCTCAAGTAACTGCAGTGCCTGAGCATCCTCACCAACTTTAGTCAAATAATTAAAGAGAACCATTCTCGCTTCATTGTATTTGCCGCATATCTTCCAGGCTGCACTGCAGTTAAGAGAGGTATTTTTGTCACATGGATTAACATTATATGCTCTGACAAAGTATTCCAGAGCCTCGTTGCTGTTGCCTTCATCCATCAACAGCACACCTATATTGTTCAGCGTCATCTGATGCATACCAAATTTTTCAATCAGGTTCAGCAGCATGGACTTGCATCTTTCCTTATCGCCTTGACGGAGCACAATCAACGCCTGCAAGAGCAACAAGTCCGGCTGGTCCGGGTATTTCTGTAATAATCGTTCGCATCCGGCACCGGCACTATTGGTATCGTTACTTTCAAACAATGTCTTGACTGCATTGCTCTCCTTGGCGATAGCAAGTCTCTTCCACAGTTTCGGAATATACTCCGCAGATTTGTTTATACTGAAGTTATCACATACAAAATCAATCGCTCTCCGGCGGACAGATGAATCGGCATCAACCAGTGCCATAGCCTTGACTATTGCCTCGGCCAGTTTTTCAACTGTATTAAGTGAGTACAGCAACCCTGTCTGCCCATCAGCCAGGGTTGCTGCTACGCCACCAACATTGTGTACCACCGGGATACATCCGCAAGCCTGTGCTTCCACGGTTACCAGCCCAAAGCTTTCCAGCTTCGACGGCAGGCACAATATGCTGTGCTTTGAATAAACTTGCGGCATATCCTTATTATCGACATAGCCGTGAAAGTATACGCCTTCCTGTTTTAAAGTCTTGAGACGGTTTCCATAGTCATCGCCGCCACGCCACATAGCTCCGTCTCCGTAGATGTGCAACTCTGCTTCTGCCACTTGTCGGCGGACTAATCGGAAGGCATCCAGCAGGACGTGAATACATTTATGTGGATGAAGGCCGCCTGCAAACATGATAGAGCGATTGTTCCTGCTGATATCTTCAGGCGAATATATATCGGTATCAATAAGGTTAGGAATAGTCACCAGCTTCTCTACCCCAATGCCTTGGCTGCGCAGGCAGGCACGATGCAATTCGGACAGGCAGATCACCGCATCGAAGTCATTCATATGAGCCAACGATACGGGGTCGTCGGCCTCCCAACAGTGCTGGTACAACACCCAAAGCTGTCCGGAAGGCTTAGTCAGGCCCTTGAAATACCTGATATGTGTCGCGAAGAACACCATGTCATAGTCTGCAAGGAACTCCTCTCTTTTGCCAGGCGGCGGCAGCGGAATAACCTGGAAGGATTCAAACTGTTCTGGATGACGCACAAGATTACCGGTTAGATGAATCGTCACGTTGGGCCTGTCACGCAATATTGCTCTTGCAAAGTTCAGTATTGCTATTATCGTTCCAGCAGGGCTTCCATCGAAGTTACTTATTCTATCGTAATAAAAGAGGATTTTTGTTTTTGGAAGTTTTGCCTCCTGCTTGCCAAAAAAAGCCCAGTGCCAATTTCCTTGACCATACGCTTCTTGTGTTTGAATTGAGTTTTTGGTTAAATCACACTCTTTTATTAGTTGTTCAATTTCAGTTTTACTCCAGCGAACGTTAGGTTCGTAAGGCCTCAACTCAGCATCATGTGTGCCAAGGTCTAACTCGGCGAACTGGCATAAAAATTTGCCGTCAGGCGAAAGTTTCTTTGTAAGCCCGTGGATATAATCTTTAACTAAATCTCGAGTTAAGTGCTGAAAAACTATTATTGAATAGACAAGGTCTATATTGTTGGGAACAACATCTTTCCACTCATCTGCTAAAACTGATGTGAAATTTGTGATGCCTCTTTCAGCCAAAAAATTATCAGCTTTGTCAAGGATATTCCGGTTTACATCTATACCATATACGTGTTTTACATGATGTGCAATCTGAAGGATTTCTCTCCCGTAACCACATCCAATAACAAGCACATTCATTTCTTTGGAAAGTGGTATATGCTTATTGATAATGTTATAATCTTCTCCATATTCTTTCAGCCCACTATAATCCGGATGTTTTTCAAAATATCCATTGTCCTGAAGTTGCTGCCAATACTTAAGATTGCTGCGGATAGGTGTTTTTTCTTCATTGGAATTTATAAGTGGCGAATATCGTTCGAGACTGTCGGCTTTCTTTATTTTATCTGCTGAAAACAGTTCCTTTGAATGTTGATCGGTTAGCGCCTGATGAGATTCAATATTTGGGTGTTGATCTATTTGGGGTGATATCCTCTCAATATACCGTCTCAAGCCAGACGCCTCGTCAATATTGCCTTTTTTCACCAGTCTTATAGTATGTCTTACTATTTCCTCTATAGGTTCGTAACTTTTGTACTGAAAAGGTCTTTCTAAAGCCTCATGCATCGCCTGGAATGCTGCTTTAATCTCTTCCGATAAGTTTGTCTGCTGAACGTCACTCAATACATTTGCAAGTTGCGATTTGATCACAGTTTTTCCTGCCGCTGACGCCGACTGTGTAAGCCATTCACGCAGACGATCTATAAGCGCAGGGCCATAGCCGCAGCGATTAATAAAGGAAGCTGGATTAACAAGCACCTTGAATGTATTCTCAATCGCAAACAGGGCTTGTTCCGGTTTTGATAAATCAAGGTCTGGGAAAATTGCAGGAAATTCCCGCCGATTCAGAAAGTCCAAACAAGCCCTAGCAGAATCGTAAATACCAGCCAGCGGCAACTCATTGGTAGTTTGCTCAGCGTGCCAGCGAGTAACGCAGGTCCGCTCATTTATGAAGTACGAAGGGTATAAAGCACTTATTCTAAGCCACATATCAAAATCTTGGCCATATCGAAGCTCTTCGTTGAAATTTCCAACTCTATCGAAAACAGAATGGTGGATTGCAACGCTATTACCGTGAATATAATTGTTGAAAAAGAAACGCAAAACTTGAAATGCCTTAAGGGGAAGCTGGTTGTGCAGATTCGGGTGAACTTTCTTCTTGATACCTGTTTGTTCATCCAGATAATAGTAATGGCTATGGAAAAACTTTATCTCTGGTTTTTCCTCTATTGCTTTAATATGGACGGCCAGCTTGTAAGGCTCAAACAGGTCATCTGAGGAAAGCCAGAATATCCACTGGCCTCTGGCATTTCTAAGCCCCTCATTGAGCGCTGAAGCAACTCCACCGTTTTCTTTGTGGAACAATCTGATCCGTTGGTCCCTTCCAGCATACCGCTCCATAATTAAAGGTGTTTCGTCAGTTGAGCCATCATTTACAACGATCGCCTCCCAGTTTCCATACGTCTGTGCGATCAGGCTGTCCAAAGCTGCTGGTAAGTATTTCGCTTGATTATATGTGGGTACCAGGACAGATATAAGCGGTTGAAATCGGGAAGTTATTTTTCTTAGTCGATCTTTCAGAGTACCGCATTCCAAATCTTGCTTTGTTGCCTTAACCAGTTCACCGTCAAATTTGCAATTAAGAATATTTTCGAATTCTGTCACAAACATTTCATATTGATTTTTGAGTGAAAACCTTGAGGCCGTTTCAAGGCCGTTTTTAATTAGACGTTCACGGAGTTCATTATCTTTAATCAGGATTTCGAGTGTCTCCGCCATTTTCCGGGGACTCTGTGGTGGAACGATCAGACAATTTTGCCCGTCATCCGCGATACCATTCAAACCCTGATTGTTAACCTGAATAACCGGAACACCGCAAGCCATAGCTTCTACCGTAGGCAAACCAAAGCCTTCATACCAGGCAGAGTTGATATAAACATCTGCAGCATAATACATCTCCCTCAGCTCTTCCGGACTTAAACCCCAATGCACAAAGCGAGTGAACCCAAGAATTGAACTATCAGCATTATAGTTTGGTGGCACTTTTTGTCCACTCACAATAATTAGGTGTAGTTTCCATTCCGGATGTTTCTTGGCCAATAGCAATAAGGCTTCTTTGACATCTCCAGCCCCTTTCAAAAGCCGCTCAGGATTTCCTACAATCAGTACATTTATTTTATTATTTACCGAACGTTTCCACCGCGGAGCATAAGTGTTAAGGTCAATTCCATTTAAAATGGTATAGGCTCGTTGACCATATTGCTTGTAGAAATAGTCTTGGATGTGAGGTGAAACCGCTAGACGTCCAACCGGTAAAGAATGTAGGATCTCGAATATAGGTTTTGGGGCTATAAGAGACGCAAATGTTGTTCCATGATAATTGAAATCTTCAACGCCTTGACAAATATGAAATATCCGTTTGCTTTTAGTATTACAGTAGCAAAGCAAGGTTGGTAATTCCAGGATAGAATAAACGATCACAACAGGCTCAACAATTGAGGAGTACCTTTCAGTGTCATTTGCGATGTGGTAAAATCTTGCGTTAATGTTTGACCATGCGGGAGGAGTATCGTTTGAATAAACGGCCACATCTACTCCTAAAGCGGATAGCCAGTTGATGTAGCGATAGACTATCAGCGGGCCTCCGCCTAAGATTGAAGAATTAAGAATTGTGAATGCAACACTAATTTTGTTATTATTGTTAAGTAGTTTCTTGTGTGTTTTAAATGATTCGTTTATAAAATTATATCCTCCCGCCCATAAATTGAAAATCGAATTGGCGGAAACTTTTAACCTTTTATTAGTATATGGATCAGTAAGTCTGATGTCCTTCAAATTAAATGCATAGGGCAATTTCCCTTTTAAACTAAAAGTTTTCTTGTTTTCTGAGATACCGGTTAAGTCCAAAATGTAGTTGTTATCTAATAAGGGGAATATTTTGCAGTTGGAAAGTGTGACACTTGGAATTTCATTGTCCTCTTCTGTGAATATAAATTGTTTTGGCGTAGGTATATACTGAGAAAACGATGAGGTCTTTTGCGATACTCTGTCTAGTCCTTCAGTAAAAGGCAGAAAACATGGGTTACAACCGTGCCCCATACTGTAAGCTATTGCAGCTTTTTCAAAATCGTTGACTTTTTCCGCCCAGATGCCAAGTCTATAGGCGATCCTCCAATCACAACTTCTGCGGTTCAACGTTAACGTCTTCCAGCCTTCCGTCAGCGCTTCGACGAACCTTCCTTCGTTAGCCAGAGCCAGTGCATTCCAATAATGCAGTATCGTTGCGGTGGGATTCTTTCTGCATACTTTCGGCAGATCTTCCTTATACTTTAGTGGCATTTGTGAAATTAGGTCTTCACATTCCGAAATACCATCCAAATTGTTTGTCTTTTCTGCATTGAAGGCTAAGCTCTTTTGAAGAGCATGGGAGTATTCAGGGTATCTTAGTGAACTGAACAGTCTGATCGCTTCACTTTGTGTGACAGGTATTTCTGAAATATCCACATAACGTTCCACAATTTCGCGATAAGGATTTGGAAATTGCGATAAGTACCGAAAAACGCTGTGTGCAAGTTTGAAGGGCGTATCGACTATTTTATTCGTATTATGAAAGTAAAGTTCCTGGGCGAAAAGCGGCGTGTGTTCATTGATGAGTAAGTCAGTACCATAGTCGAATAGAACTTTTGCGAACTCATCTTTTTCGCGATTATCGTATCGTATATCACGACCTTCAACGGTAAAATTAGGTGCAAATGGTATGTATTCTCGTTCTTTTGAAAGTGCGGTGAGGCATTCTTTGATGTAATACTCAACTTTATAGGTCACAGAACTGTTGCTTAGTAAAAGGTTAAGACATTTCTTAAGAATTTTAATTTGGATCTTGGGCGCTAAAGCAGTGAGGCCATGGTCGAACCATCTCCAGAACTTTTCTTGAATGAGTGGGTGATTTACATTCGCTTCGGTGTGAAGCATCCTTCCTACATAATGGTTGACAAGGCGATCGATATCAGTACCCTGAGTCAAGTCGAAATATCGGTACATCTCAAGCAGGTGGAAATGCTCTAAATAGTAGTTGACCATCCAGGCCGCATCATAACGACAGTGAATCATGTTTGTCGTTGAAGCTTGTTCAACGTGTACTCGCCGAATAGTTACTTTTTTATTTACCAGATGAAAGCGGTAGCCTCTCGATGCAATTCGCATCCACAACTCCATGTCTTGTGAATGGTGATAATGAGGATTAAAACCACCCACCTCGCGCATCACATCCATGCGGATCATCATCGAACAGCCATCAATAAAGTCAAATTTAAGCGCTTCGGGGAATTCTGCTCCCGCTGTTATAGGCTTTGCAAAAGGCTGAGTCTCTATCGTGTGGGTTTCCTCCTGAAGAAGGTCGAAGCTGCCATAAACGAGAGCGTAATCGTCTCCCAGGTTTTCAAAAGCTTTTATCAGTATTTCGAGTTTTTCCGGATAATACAGATCGTCAGAGCTTAACCAGCAGAAGTAGTCACCTTCAGCATGTTTGAGTCCATCGTTTAATGCAGAGGTGATTCCGCCGTTTGCTTTAGTGATAGGTCTAATTCTTGAGTCTCTTTTTGCATACTCACACATGACCTCGCTGGTATTGTCAGTGGAGCCATCGTTGACCACGATGGCTTCCCAATTGTGATAAGTCTGAGCTAAAAGGCTATCGAGCGCCTCACGAAGATATTCGGCTTGATTGTAGGTCGGAACCACCACAGAAACCAATGGGCTGTTCTTGTCCGCAGTTGACCGTTCTTTGTTAGAAGCCGTAGAGGCAGTAACACCGAAAGAATCAGCAGCTAATTTGCTGCGAACTGCCTGCACGTCTTCGACTGGAAATCGTGTCTTCAAAATCTGCTCAAAAGCATTAACAAACATATCGAACTGATGGGCAGTTGAGCGGCTTCTTGCGGTTTCGATGCCGTTGGACCTCAAATGAGTTGCCAATTGGTTGTCGCGCAGAATCTTTTCAATCGCTTCCGCCATGTGTTTTGAATCGTTGACAGGCACGATAAGGCAATCCCGGTTATTCTCAATAATAAAATCCAATCCGTGATTGTCTGCCTGTACTACCGGTGCTCCGCAGGCCATTGCCTCCAGTGTCGGCAGGCCGCAGCCTTCGTACAGTGACGGATTGACCACTATATCTGTGCTGCGATAAATCTCACGCATCTGATATTGGCTTAAACCGGACTGGTAATTGACTGTCAAATTCTTTGCCAACGTCTTGTCCAGGTCAGCATCCCCTCCGTACCCGCTTATCACGGTCCAGTTAATCTGCCAATCGGGATTTCTTTTGGCAGCGATTAAAAGAGCGTCGGCCAATACGTCAGCCCCCTTCACAAAGTGCCGTGGGTTACCTACGCTGACGACTGTTTTGATTTTCAAGTTAGGTTTTGGCCTTTCGCACGGGGAAAATAAGCGAGTGTCGATTCCATTTGTTATCAACAAACTTGCAATACCAAGCTGCTCCTTGTACCACTGTTGTATGTGAGGTGAGATGGCGATAACACCCAAAGGCAAGCTCTCCAACAGCTCAATAACCGGTTTTCGGGCCAGCATTGATTTGTAGTCCTTTCCGTAGTGACATGGTTCGTAAATCTGCCGCAAGTGATATATTCGTTTTTCTCTCGGTACTGTTTTTAACATCGGCTCAATATGCCACATAGAGTAGAGAACTACGACATCTTCTTCGATTGCCGAAAACAATTCAGGATAATTCGAATAATTGCAGAATCTGGCCTGAACCCTAATCCAAGAAGGATGATGTCTGCATGAGTATACAGTTGATCTTACCCCAAGCTCGGCAAGCCAGTTCAGGTACCGGAACAATATGATGTTTCCGCCGCTGATGATCTGTGGGTCGTGGCAGGTAAAAGCTATTTTTAGCTCTTTATTCTGAACTTGCTTGGCCTTGTTGCACTCCAACTGAAAGTCGTAGCCATTCAATAATGCTTTCTTGATTTCTCTTGCGCTGATTTCGTATAAGGGCTTGCCGTTGAGTAAGGCCGGGTTCAATATAAAGTTGTCCGTTGAATTTGCGTCAGTGTAGGCTGACCTTCTTTTCAGTATTTTGGAATGAGCGGAATTGGCAGCGTATCCACCATCATTAAAAACTCTGGGGTCAACTATAATCAGCTTCTCCAGAGGTTCGGTAATATGTAGCCTCATCTTTGCTACAAATTCATCCCCATCTTCAGTTTTACAATGGAAGACCGGATGGAAAAATCCAAAGTCGGTAAGGTGATGAAGTTCTCCGAGATTTAAAGTACAGCTCTTAAGTTTTACTCTTTTTATTTCCATCCTATACCTCATACATTTCACTTGATGGCTTTGCAGAGATACCAGAGTATATCGGTGTTAAATGGCTCCAGATTGATCGGCGGTGTTAACTCAACTGATTGAAAGCCGGCCCTTCTTACAAGAGAGGACATTTGATCGGCTGAATATTTCTGGCTTCCTGCTATGGAATCTCCAATTGAGTCATTCGCAGCTCCATCTGGATGATAAGCAAACTGAAAAAAGTATGAGCCACCATTACCAAGCATGTCATAAACTTGAGCAAGATGTTCAACCCACAGACTTTTTGGTACAGATTGGCATAAAAGAAACGAAAAAACGGTATCAGCTTCGGCAATAGGTATCTGCTGCTGATTATTCAGGATGTAGGTAATGTTGCTAAGCGTCGAGAATTTAGACTTGAGGTATTCTAAATTCGATTCGGAAATATCTATGAAGAAAAATTCTTTTTGAAGTTCAGCTCTGATGAATTTCTCGAAGAATTCTCCATTTCCAGGTGCAAACTCAACTATTTTCTTTGCCCTTGATACTTCACGATAAAATCCAATATCTTCAATATATTTATTGTAGAAATAGGAGCGATGATCCCCCATGCCTGAATTGTATCCTTCAAGATAGGCTTGACGCCATGCGGCAATCACCTGTGTTCGAAGTAGCTCCAGGTATAACCGCTCAAATCTTGGCTGATTGAAGGTGACCTCATTTTTGGTCACAGGGTTAGATTTCTTAAGTAAATAGACACAGGTGTGGTGATCCGGAATAATCGTTTTTCGCACAATTTTGAAATAAGCTTCCAGTTTGCCATCCCACTCGTCAAATGGAAAAACGCTAATATTTAATTGCAGCCCATCCCATCCCTCATAAATGTCGGTGTTATTTTCAATGGAAAATATAAAATATCCCTTACCTACCTCGGCGAGTGAACGCAATGCCCAGTCAATATCTTCAGAGGGAACGTGTTCTAAGACATTTAGGCACGCTACAACGTCAAATGAATCGGAAGGAAAATGTCCCGACAGGTCTTGGATGAAAATGTTTTTGATTTTGTCATTATTGCTATGAAACTTTTCAATCGCAACTCTGCTTGGCTCAATCCCGCAGGTATCGTAGGATGGTTTTATTGAATCCAGGAAGTCGCCACGACCCACCCCAGCATCCAGGACCGTTTTCGCTCCTTCTAAACACTGCAGATAACCCAGCGTGACAGGGAACCACAGCTCTTCTCCCGTTATGCGTCCGTACTCTGGACGATATTTAAACAAATAGTCATACTTATAGATCTCTTTGATACTCGCATGTGTTGGTTCGGACTCCTGGTCATCTGCACGATATTGAAACAGATATTCGAAATCTAAAAACCTTTTGCTGTACATTTGTTCCATTTTATTCACCCAGTAGCTGGCAGACCATTACCTATCCGGTGAGGGCTTGCGTCTCTGCACTCACAAGATTTTCTCGCCTGCAATTTGCAGCTTTGAAAGACACGACTTCTTTCTCAAATGACGAATCCTGCTGATCGAGTAATCTCTCAAACAATTCTTGGCCATATCGGTATAGTTCTAAATCCAATTCGTTATATTCCTCCAGAACTTTCAAGGTATCTGCGGGAATCTCATATGTACGCGGCTTGTTCTCGGCAACATTTACGGCGTCATAATAAGGGGCCCTCCAGCCAAACGCTCTCTTCAACAAAATCAGCGTCTCGTCAAACCTTTCAGCTAAGCCGACGACGCGGAATTGTTCGCGCAGGTTTGCCTTGGCTACGTCCAGTATCTCTGTTGTGCATTGTCCATAACCGGCGTTCAGCACTCCTGAGAGAAGTCTGCACTGACCATTATCCAGAGTCTGGTTGATTCCGCTACGGACATAATCACTGAGGCTCATATTCTTGCTTGTTACTTCTCGATAGAAGATATGTTCAGAGCTCCGAAGCAAATGGTAATAGTCAGAAACCACCCGCTCAATGGGGTCACGTAAGATCGTGAAGTAAGCAGAAGGGCGGCATAGGAACTTGTGAAACCCGAAAGGAATATGTCCCCCGATAACATTTAGCTGCTTCCTTTGCTCAATCGAAAGGGCCCAGAGTTTATGAACAAACGCGACATAATATTGGAAATCCCGCAGGATAATAAAATCATCACACTTATAAATGGTCTTTGGATCGTATTGCTCTCTGAGTATATTCCACATTGTGGTGCCCGCTGTCTTGGGAATGTGCACGAAGATAACGGTTTCTTCTTGGTGGGATTCCTCGGACTGGTTATTCTGCAATTTCAAGGATTCCAGTTCCTTTTCGAATGAAGGGTCTTGTCCGCAAAGCTGTTCTGCAAACATCTCCTTCTTATCAACACTATCGATGATCTTTTTTATTAAGAATTGCAGATTTTCAGCCCTCTCTTCGGCAAGTTTGAAATTCTTTAATGCATCCTCATTTTTGTTGTCCAGCTTTAAAACTTTATCAATATATTCTATTGCCTTCTCATCATTCCCTTCGGCTAATTCTATAGCCGCGAGCCTGTTAAATGCTCTGACTTTATAGTCTTTTGATCTAATCATTTGGTTTAATAAGAACCGTGCTTCTGCCATTTTATTTTGCCTGATGAACTCATCTGCTTGAAATAATTTCTTATCGGGGCTGCTTTCAATTTTTGAATTGTGTATCTTAATTTGGTGCGAAATAGGATATTGAGAGATTATTTCCTCAGCTATAGATTTGAAAACTTCAACGTTATCGTCATTTTGAAATTTGTTGAAAGTATAAATTGCTGCTGCAACATCAACGGGATATTTATCTTCCAGAGATTTAAACTCAACATCATTTGTCTGAAGGGCATCTAAATAGTATTTTTCCAGTAATCTGAAGTTCTTTAAATC
>Ga0209636_10000559_pt1 | contig 36724 bp, 41 predicted proteins | sample DeeMarSWOR152_54_FD_187464 | JGI IMG/M metagenome (GOLD analysis project Ga0209636, IMG submission 187464) | Marine sediment microbial communities from White Oak River estuary, North Carolina - WOR-1-52-54 (SPAdes) (version 2) | ecosystem: Environmental > Aquatic > Marine > Intertidal zone >... | reverse complement strand
TTGCGCGCGCTATGGGATTTGGTTAGTGAGCTTCGTACAATTCTCTATATTCGTCTTCCAGAATACTCATCATGATAAAGTCGCTGTATTCGTTGTTGTAGTAATACCCGTCTCTGTGAACGCCTTCCTTTTTGAAGCCAAGATTTTCCCAAAATCTCAGCGCTCTCTTGTTGAAACCGACCACCCCTATCGAAATCCTATGAAAGCCCAGTCGTTTGAAGGCATAGTCAAGGAGCAGACGACCCGCCTCAGTTCCATATCCTTTTCCCCATGCATCCTTCTCCCCAATTATGATGGTCATGTCTGTAGCTCGCCAAGGTCTGAACATCCTTAACAACCCAGCTTCCCCTATTACCCGGTCACCTCTTTTGAGGGCAATCACAAACCACATTCGATTCTTATCAGCAAGCAATTTCTTGTACCATTTCTCGGTCTCAGCTCGACTCATCGGTGCAACTTCACCTATTAGTCTTCTGAGTTCAGCGTCATTGAACCACTTCCGAATGTAGGGCAAATCATCTCTTTCAAAAGGTCTCAAGTAGACCCTTCTACCTATCAAGGTCTCCTGTTTTGACACGTTCTCTCTAACAGACATGCTTTCACTGAACACGTTATCACCGTGTCCTTTCTGTATAAGATTTTCCGCGCTCTACCTCGAAAAGATAGTCAATCAATTATCTTCTTGAAGTGTATTGTCCGTCCGAATTCTCTAAACCCCATCTTCTTATAGAGATGAATCGCTTTGGCATTGTCTCCTCTAGTATCTATGTAAACCACATTCACATTCCGCTTCTTCGCGCGCGCGACCTATTATGAGCCAAATAGAGCTGACAAAAAAAATAGGGGAGGTATCCCGTATTGCTTGAAAAAAATGTCAAAAACTCGCGCCGTCGTCTAACCACTCTCTATTCCTTCTCTATTAAAGTGCTTTTCACTTTTTCCCGTTTAAGAGCTTTATAAACATAGTTCGGCTTCGAGGCATTAACAATAGTTACTGGAATTCCTTGTTCTACGACTTGGGAGAGCTCAGCCATTTTTCCGAACATGCCACCCGTAACATCACACGCCGCTGGCTTGTCAAGCTTGCTCCGGAGTTCCTGCAACTCTTTTAATGTTAAGTGCTTGAACATTTTTGCGGATTTCTTAACCTTCGGGTCATCATCGTACAGTCCATCTACGTCAACGCCTATTATGACGCGTTCTGCATTCAGCTTCGTTGCGAGCACCGAAACAAGTTGGTCACCAGACAATATTGTGAAACCCAACTTTGAATCCAGAACTGCATCTCCATATAGAACCGGAAAGAAACCCAATTTCAACTGCATTCTTAAAGGTGTATCTTCGAAGCGTTGGATTCTGCCATCGTTCGTTATTATACACGAGGAAGGACTGAGGCTTACCGCTGGGATGTTGTGCCATATTAGCGCATCCACGAAAAGCCCATTAAGCACGGTCATGACATGATGCGTTTCCGAAAAACCAATTTTCTGCGTTTCTTCTTTAAATCCCTCTACTATAGTGTACCGCTGTGCAACGGGATGCCCGAAACTTCCTCCACCATGCACAATTATAAGACTTTCAACGTTTGCCCGTTGTATCTCTTCTGCCAAACGGTTTATGGCTTGCATTTGCACCTGAAGCTCTTTATCCTTATCTGTAATTACGGAACCACCTATCTTCAAAATCGTTAAGTCAGACTCACTCAACCCTCACACCTTCGTCCGTTTTCCCAGCTATGAAAGGGCTTCCACCAGCTCTCTGAATGGCTTCCAAAACTTGTTTAAGCCTTTCATTCTCTGCCAATGCTATCATGCATCCACCTCCTCCAGCACCAGTCAATTTCGCCCCTAGGGCACCAGCTTTGCGTGCAGCGTTTATAAGCCACTCCAACGATTCATCTGAAACTCCTAATCCACAAAGCAAAGCATGGTTAATGTTCATCAGATCCCCAAGAGTCCCCAAATCGCCATCTCTGAGGGCGTCCAGTGCTTTCAAAACAATCTCACGCGCAGCCTTCATCATGTGATCACTAACTCCTGAATACTTGTTCCTTATGTCTCGCACCTTTGCAACTTGAACACGGGCAGACCTTTCGACACCAGTGTACCCGATGACTAGTGGAACATCAGCCTTAACATCTAGCGGCTTAAATCCTGTGTCCATCTGAAACAGAAGAGCGCCGCCAAAGGTTGAAATCGATGGGTCTACCTCCGACGGTGTTCCATGCACGATCTTTTCAGCTTCATAAGAAATGCGGAAAACTGCTTCCTTTGACATCTTCACCTTCAAGAGAGCACCAACGGCTGCCGTCACCGAAGCCGCTACCGCTGCTGAAGAGCCTAGACCTGCAGCAACTGGAACTGTCGAGTTGACTTCAACATCCAAACCAACACTCTCCCCGTAGATTTCGAAGACTTTTTCCACGACAAGCTTCAGGGGATCAAACTTCGATTTCGCCTCTTTTGCGCTCCCTTGTTCGACTTGGAAAACTCCATTTTCAAAGTATCCTGCAAGATTAAGGTTCACCGAACGCAGACACAACCGCTTATCTTTGCGTAGTTCCGCTTCTGCATAGACTCTTCTGTCTATGGCCATTACTATGGCTGGTTCACCGTAGACTACGAAGTGTTCTCCGAAAAGTATCACTTTCGCGGGAGCTGAGGCAGTAACCCCCATATATACATCACTATTTCTTGAAGCACACGGCGGCGTACCCAACCACGCTTGAGTAGTCGCCAATAACATCTCCACTAGTCTTGTAACATAATAGTTTTGCCTCTTTCGCTCCCAAAACTCTAGCGGCAGTCATCAAAGCGGCTATTGGACCATAACCGCAAGCGCTAATGCGGTGAGTCTCGATAACTGAATATAGTTTTTCCTCATCCATCGCTTCTACGGCTTCAAGGACCATTTTATCCTTCCTGCTTGCGCTTTCTTGAGGCTCGTAATGCGTCATGTCTGAAGAGGCTATGATAACTCCATTTTCTCCAGCCAAAACTTTGGCCACTGCCTCTCCCACCTCTCTGGCTGAGGACAAATCCTGCATCAGAAAACCGATAGGAACGATCTTGAATTCTGAACCATAAAGGAATTGAAGGAAGGGAAGCTGAACCTCAATTGAATGCTCAAAGCGATGAGCAGAATCATCAACATCGATAATACGCGATTCACGCACAACCTGATTAGCCAACTCGCTGTCTATTTCAACATCACCCAAAGGTGTACGCCAAAAACCGTCATTCATGACAGCCAACCCGCTACCATGACCCGTATGGTTCGGGCCAAAAAGAAACACAACATCGGGTCTACCTTCTAAGGCTAGACTATAATAGGCTTGGGCGGCCACAGCACCCGAAAACATATAGCCTGCATGCGGACAGACAAAGCCTATCATCTGCCTTCCACCTTCTTTGACGATTTCTGGTATTTTTCCGGGTCCAAAATCGTGGAGAAAGCAGTTTTCTATTTGTGTTTTCAACGATTTAGCTGTTCCCGCATAGAAGGCCCCGGCCTGGCATGGACGCCTAATTTTCACTATCCGTTAACCTCCTCCTCTTCTCTGGAAATCTTAGTTTCGAAATCCTCAACTGTTAGCGGCAAATCCTCATCCGGTGGCAATTCACCCCTCTCTCGCAATGTTTGTCTCGACAGAAGCCAATAGACAATAGCTAAGGCTCTTCTGCCCTTATTGTTTGTTGAAATCACCAAATCTACGCCTGAAAAGTCGTTGTCTGTGCTACACAAGGCTACTATAGGTATGCCCACTGAAGATGCTTCTCTAATTGCTTGAGAATCCGCCCGTGGATCAGACACTATTAGAACATCTGGCTCAATGCGGTTAGGATATAACGGATTTGACAAAAGTCCTGGAATGAAGCGTCCAACAATAGGAACCGCTCCAGTTACCTCACAGAATTTTCTAACTGGTTCTTGCGCGTAAAGTCTAGCTGCTGCAGCAGCCATTTTTGATGGTTCAAATCTGGCTAGAAACTTTGCTGTTATCCTTATACGTTCATCAGTCTTTTTGACATCTAAAACAAATAGACCGTCAGGTCTAACACGGTATATGAATTGTTCCATGTCCCTTGTTTTCATTCTTGTTCCGATGTGTGTTCCTGCAGACAGAAGTGTGTCTCTTGGCAGCAAAAGCTCTTCCTCTGCGGTCACACTTGTTGTTTCTCCTTCCGTATGGGGCTTTTCATCTTTAACTTCTGACAATTTTCTATCTCCCTAAGATACTTGGAGCTCAGCCATTTCAGCTCTATCCCCTAAAAACTCCTCTATCCTTATTAACTCGTTTATCTTTGCTATTCTCGCTCCCTCAACAACACCCGTCTTTATTATTGGACATCTAAATGCCACAGCCAAATGGGCTATGTGCCAATCACATGTGCTACCCGAACGGTGCGACATTACTGGGGAATACCCAGCCTCCTTAGCCATTTCAATGGTTTCCCAAGCATCTGTGAGTGTGCCGACTTGATTCACCTTTATTATGATTGCGTTGGCTGCGTGTGATTTTATTCCGCGGCTTAATCTTTCACTGTTTGTGACGAATAAGTCGTCACCGCAAATTAGGCAGTTTTTCACTTTTTTGGTGAGTTCTGCGGAACTCCTATAGTCTTCTTCGTGGAATGGGTCTTCCACATATACGAGATGATATTTTTTGGCGAGTTTGCGAATGAATTCTAACTGCTCTCCTGAATCTCGCTTTTTCCCCTCTCTCTGGTAGATGTAAGTTTTCTTTCTAGCGCTCCACATAGACGATGCTGCAACATCAACGCCTAAACGACACTTGAAACCCAATTCGTTGCCCACTTCTTCGCATGCCTCGGCTAACACCTCCAAAGCATCCAGATCTCCAATATCCGTAATCCAAGCTCCTTCATCGCTTCTTCCACCACCAAAGAGCCTATCCCTTTTCTTCAGTACTTCGCCAATTCTTCTGTGAATTTTGGCGTTAGCGTCAGCGGCTTCAAGAAAGGATTCAGCTCCATAGGGAAAAACCAGAAATTCTTGCATGTCCGGAGTTTTTCCCTTTCCGTGTTTTCCACCGCTCATCACGTTTCCAAGCGGATATGGCAGCTCATGGGCGATATATCCGCCTAAATAATGGAATAGAAGTAAACCGTAAGAATTCGCCGCAGCCTCGACACTTGCTAGCGAAATGGAGAAGGCTGTGTTCCCACCTAAAATCCTGAAGTCTCTGGTGCCGTCAATTTCATGCAATGTTTTATCAATTTCTTCTTGAAAATCCACGTTTAACCCGATTAGTTCTGGAGCTATTACCTCTTCGACTTTTTTAATTGCTTGGTCTACTCCGCCTTGAGGATAAGAAACCACTTCAGCTTTTCCTCGACTTTTTCCAGCTGGAGCCGAGGCTCTCCCAAAACTTGAGGTTGTTACAACATCAACTTCTATTGTTTCTTCTCCGCGGCTGTTAAAGACCTTTCTTGCAATTATGTCTTCAATGACTGTTGACATGTTCTTTTCTTCCATTGTTTAATAGTGGTTTCGTGCCTCTCTTCTCTTTTCTGCTATTTCGTAAAATTGTAGAACTTCGTCTATGACTTCCACGTGAGACAACAGCATGCGCCTGCAACAGTATCTTTTGATGCCTAAGCTATCCAAGACCTCGTCAGGTTCCTCTCCGGATTTTACTCTTGTCGCGAATTCTTCCCACTTGTCTCCGATTAATTTGCCACAGGTAAAGCATCTCACAGGTATAATCATCTTTTAATCAGCCTCCTCTATCTGTAGCTTTTCTGATCTCTGGCTCTTGCCCCCGGGCCTCCGAACTTTTTAGGTTCTTTACGTCTCGCGTCTCCAACAACCATTGTTCGGTCATACTCAACAAAAACTCTGCGCAGACGTGAACTCTTCGTCCATTTCAACAAAGCGTTGGCTATTACCATTCTTGAGGCCTCCGCCTGTCCCATGTATCCGCCACCTGAAACTTTCACGTCTACGTCCAATTGCTTCAACACATCATCCCCGGCCTGTACGAGTGGTTCCATTATTTTTTCCCGTGCGATTTCCGGTTCATAAATCTCTAGGGGGATTCTGTTTATGCGTATCCTTCCAATTCCAGGCTTAACAACGGCTCTTGCTATGGCTGTTTTTCTTTTTCCACTAGTAACTAAAGCTTTTTTAGCTGGCATAACTATTCACCAGAGTTCCACCCTATTTCTCTTGCGAGTTCACCAAGCATGAAATACGGGCATTTCAATTTTTCAGCGCGAGCTTCCGCTAAACTTTCGGTTTTCTGTTCTTTAAGTTCTTCCGGCATTCCAATGGATACTTTAAGCCGTTTATATGCTTGTTTGCCCTTGGGCTGTTTATACGGAAGCATGCCTCTCACGGTTTTTCGAACTATTCTGTCGGGTCTTCTGTAATGAAATGGACCCTTTTTTGGATGTCCTACTTCGAGGAACTTCTTTGCTTCTTTTACTTTGCTTTTCTTTTTGCCTGAAAGCACAGCTTTTTCAGCGTTTACAATTATTATCTTTTCGCTCTCTAGCAGTCGTTTGGCAACTATGCTAGCCATTCTGCCAAGAATTAGGCCTTCTGCGTTTATTATTGTGATTGGTTGGTTTATAGTCTTCATTTTTTCACCCGATTATCTTAACGTTTGAGCCCTTCGGGTTTTTCTTGATAAGTTGAAGAAGTGATAGGGTTTTGCCCCTTGCAGCCTTTATCTTTTCTTTCGCTTTTTCTGAGAATAAGAAGGCTGCCACGGTTATTGGATGGTCAATTTTGCCTGTGCCTATCACTTTACCTGGAACCACAATTGTTTCTTTTTTCTCAGTGTATCTGTTCAATCGGCTTACATTCACAGCTATACGGTTTCTCCTCGGCTTTGCTAAACGTTCAGCAACGTCTTTCCAAATCCTAACATTGTTTTCTCTGCTTTGCTTTTTTAGGAAGCGGATGAGCGTGATAAGCTCGGGGTTTGTGGTTTTAGCCTTTTTCACTTTTCTTCACCTTGACTTGGCTTGCGAATTCTTTCAACTGTTCGTTTAGGATCTTTACAGCTTTATTCATTATCTTTTCCGCAGGAAGCACACCTGTGGATTCTATGTTGAATATAAAGGTGTCCTCTTTCCAGTTTACTTCTATAGCTGGGGGATTCATTGGGCAAACGTCAATACAGTCTTGACAGAGAGTGCAGGCCATCAAATCGCGAATTTCTATTTTGTCTCCAGCTTTGATTAAAACTTTCCTCGGACAGATCTCAACGCATTTTCCGCATGCATCGCATTGTTTGCTTATCTTGATTTGTGGGAAATACTTGTATATGCACATTGAAACTGGTTGCCATTTCGCGTGGTTTTTTCCTTTTCCAAGTCTTGCGTAGGCTTCAAGCTTTAGGTATTGTTCTTTAGCTAGTTTTACTATGGGTATTGTGTCGCTCACAGGAGTTATATCTGGGTTTTCTGAGGTTAGTTCCCCTGAATAAACGGTTCTCGTTCCTTCTTTTGCTTCTGCGTCAAGCGTAAGTGAGACCCTGCAGAGGTTGCATCCAAATTCGCTTTTGCATGGGCACTCTTCTGGTAGATTATAGCCGTCTAGGTCGGTTTTGAGGGGGATTAGCCCGAGTCTATGGGCTACGATTTCATCCTGTAATATAGAGAAGTTCTCAAGTATTACAACTTCATCTATTGCCATACATGGGACTTCAGTAAGTATGATCCTTCTTAAGGCGTTCATAAACGGAACATCAGTTCCCCGAATAAGTAAACGCATGCTCATATCGTTTTTTTCAAGTACTTTTATTTCCACTTACTTGAACACTCCACAATACTCTACGATGAATGCTGTGCCGTTCAAAAGAATACTGGTGCATTATTTCAACTTTTCTATCAAAAGTGAAAGTGCAAATTAGCATGGGTTAGGCTAGACCCTTCTTCCTCTTCTGCCACCTGGTCTTCGTGTTCCATCATGAGGAACGGGTGTGACCTCTTCTATGCGCCCTATGCGGAATCCTGATCTTGCCAAGGCTCTTATGGCTGCTTGTGCGCCTGCGCCTGGAGTTCTTGGTCCTGAGCCTCCTGGAGCCCTTACTTTGATGTGTATTGCTTTTATTCCCTTGTCTTTGGCCACTCCTGCGGCTGCAGAGGCTGCTCGCATGGCTGCGTAGGTTGAGGATTCCATTCTGTCTGCTTTTACAAACATCCCGCCTGATGTTCTTGCTATGGTTTCTGCGCCTGAGATGTCTGTTATGTGGACTATTGTGTTGTTGTAAGAGCTGTAAATGTGTACGACGCCCCACCTCTCTGGTTTCCTGCTCTGACCTCCGCTGCTACTCATCTTGTGTCTCCTCTCTTTTCTTCTCTGTTGTGGCTATAGCTGCTATTGTTTGACGTAGAGGGTGACTTGGTTTTGCCATGGGACTTTGATGTGTATACGTTATTTGGTTTTCTTCTTCTGTTCGCACTAGGTAGCTTGGAACGGTTACTCGTTGTTCTCCTATGGTTATGTGTCCATGGGTTATGAGTTGACGGGCTTGGTAAATTGACTTGGCTAGGTTTTTTCGGAAGATGATTGTTTGAAGTCTTCGTTCGAGTATGTCTTCAATGGTTGAGTCTAAGATGTCGTCAAGAGCTGCGGTTTCATGTATTATGCCGAGTTTTTTCAAGCGTGTGACGAGCATCTTTTCCATTTTTTTGCGTTCTTCAGGTGTTTTTCCTATTAGGGAGCGGGCTATCCCCCTGAATTTCGAAAGCATGGTTTCGTGTCGCCATAATTCATGTTTGTTCCGTAAGCCATATTGACCTAAAAGTTTGAGTTCTTCTTGTAGGACGTCTGTTCGCCATGGGAAACGTGGAGTTTCATATTTCTTTCTCTGTTTTTTAGGGTCGCCCATGAGCGTTACATCCTTCCCTTCTTCAGCTTCTTCACTTTCACTCCGACAGCTTTGCCTTTTCTTCCGGTGTTTCTTGTTCTTTGCCCACGCACCTTTAGTCCGTAGGCGTGGCGATATCCGCGCCACGATTTTAGTTCTTTCATCTGCTTAATGTCCGTCTTTGTACTCAAATCGAGATCTGCTCTTATGATGTGCAAATCTTTTCCGGTCTCTGAATCTTTTCTTCTGTTTAGAAGCCAGTTTGGTAGTCCAGACTTTGTTGGGTCGTTTATTACTTGTTCTATTCTTTTAACCTCTGACTCTGTTAGAAAACCTGCCCTTTTCTCCGGGTTTATTTCTGCCTTTTTTAGTATTGCGTTTGCGAAGGTTAGGTTTACTCCTTTGATTCTTTTTAGGGCGTATGGCATTTTTAGGGTGCCATCTACGTCTGTGCCTGTTATTCGCAGTATGTGACGGAATTCCTTTGACATTTATCGCCAACCATCGACACTGAAGCTAACTACCGAAATAAACCATACTTTATTTAAACCTTACTAGCCTGACTGCAGTGATTTCTGAGCTTAGAAAAGGCTCTTGTGGGATTGCGAAAGTAGTATGAGAAGTCTTAATCCCTTTGGCTTTGTTTCGGGTTTCCACCAGCTTAGTTGTCAGAAGAAAGACCATTCGTCAGATTCTCTCTTTCTTTTTGTTCTCTTTTTTCTAGTCTTCTTTTTTCCCATACGCTTCTTAACCAGTACCGTTTCCTTTTCTCCTGTCCAAGAATCTGTTCTGGTCTTCCACTTGTGAGCTTGGCTGTGGCAGTTAGGACACAAAAGCTGAAGAGCATCTATTCTGTTGCTTTTTCCTATGTGATGAAGTCTAGGCGTTACTCCCATTCTTTTGAAGCTTTTTCCACAGCCAGCACACTTGTCTTTTTGTCGAAATAGAAGTAACTCCCGTTTGGTCTTAGGAACACGTTTTCTTTCTTCATCCTCGAAAAACATCAATTTCACTCATCGATTATGTTGACCGTAATAGTATTGATTTGTTTTTTGTATGTCAGTTGGCGCGCGCATTCTTAGTCGTCTTTCAAACTCAATTTGATGAGCCTTCAGATCCCCCCGCTCTTCTCTGCTTGGTGAGGCAGGAGGATTGTAGGGATTATCGGAGGTGATGGTAATGCTTCTAATTTCTTAAAGATAGAGCCATTGCTTGAGGAGACCACCAAGAAGGACGCCCAAAAAAGAACAAAGTATCCCCATTGGAATCATCATCCAAAATATATTCGTAAACACATAGTAGAGTAGCGATTCCCAACCATAGGCAACCAAAATGAACCAGCCTCTCTGTATAAACCATCTGTACAGGACGATAGAGATGATTGTTATCGAAGAAGACAGAAGCATCGATATCAGGTACCCGTATATGATTTGTGAAATGTCTGACAACATCATCCCTGCAATGAAGCTTGAAACAAGAAGCAGAAGCGAATCGATCTCGCTGAGGGAAGGAGCCTCCCAACCGCAATAGATAACACCAGGGAATTTCACATTCAAATACTCATAGAAAAGCCAGTAAGACCTGGAAAGAATTAGGGTCACAGTGACAATCCATGCAACGACAACAGATATGTCTTTTTTGTTATTTCTAATCCACCCAGAAATTTTCTTCAGTTTCCCCGACGTCGACATCTAATTCACCTGATGTTTCACAATGATCATGGTATCCTTGAAACATTCTCTGTTAGATGGGGATTTGCTGTGTCTCTTCGAATTGCTTTTTGGACTGAACCTCTACGTTAGTTTCTTTACGAAGCATTTCTTTATCATTCTCCTAGTTTTAGTAGGTATCAACTGCACCCATGCATCTGATTTTGTGGGCAACTCGTGTGTAGACCTCTGTCGGAATCCTCAAGCTCCCAAAGCACTTGAGACGTTCTATTACGGCGTCGAAGAGTTCTGCGTCTACGTCCTCCTTGACTGTAAGGCTAGAGTAGCTTTTTACACGCACTTTTTTCCCTTGGCTATACCAAGATTCAAGGAGCTTCTTGTTTATCTGCGTGACACCGCTCTCAACAAGCACTTCTTGGCTCTCTGGGCTTGCGAATGACAAAGAATAGGGCTTGTCAGTGTTTGATGCTCCTTTTGCGATCGTTCTCAACGTATCCGTTATGCGTGGGATGAGCATCAGTTCTATGGCTCTGGACAGTGACTCGTAAGTAAGAGTATATTCTCTGCCGATATAGTCCACTATGCCTACTGTGTGAAGCTCGTCAAGATATTTGCGGGCTGTGTTTGGGCTGATGTCGAACTGGCTGGCTATATCGGTTGTTGTGCTTCTGAAATTCTTTTCAAGGTGCAAGAAGATGTCTTGATGCAGTCTATCTAGTCCTAAAGAATAGATGACCCAACGTTTGACCTTCTCAGGATAATCTTCCTCGGAGACATCTTGCAGCGGTCTCAGCCTGCGAACTGTCCATTCTGCCAAGACCTCAAAATCTTCGGTCTCATCTCTCCTTGTTACCTTTTTTGTTTCTTCGCTTTTCTCTTTTTTTGTTTCTTCACTCATTTTTCTCACCCTTAACGATAATTGAGTGAGCCTTCACATCTGCGCCCCTACTGTTTCGGTTTCCGACAACAACTTTCTCCCCACTGTCTGTGATAATCACGAGATGTTGAGGGGTGTGACCGTAGTCCGAAACAGGCCCTTCTACTTCAACAGTTTCATCATTGTAGCTATGAACGCCTACGACTCTTGCTATAGGGCTCCCTCCTACGCGGGATATCTCTTTGCATGCCGCGATGGCGCTACCTACATCACTGAAAGCTCTACCCCTCATAGTACAATAGTATGTGGCGTCTGAGCGAGCTCTTGACTCTGCTTTAGCGATGTTTCGTAAACTTTCAGTGATCCTTGGTATTAGTCGTCTTACAATAGAGGTTGATAATGGTTCCCGCACATAGTAGGCCTTACCAAGGCGTTCAATAAGCCCAGTTGAATAGAGTAGGTCAACAAGTTCAAGGACTTCCTCAGGTTCTTCGTTGACGTGCTTTGCCAAGTCTTCTAATGTTGCAACCTTGGAGTTTTCAAGGTAGAGAAATAGCTCTTTGGCCGTTCCGTCTATGCCAATAGACGATAAGACCCAGTCTTTCAACCTCTGACCATAGGTCTCGTGGGGCTCTTTAAAAGGCTCAGGTATACGTCTTACCTTCCACTCGGCGAAGGATTCATATTCATTTTCAGATGCAGACATTTTTAATCTCAACTCAGATATTTCTGCGTCTAACATAGATACTGATGCGTTTAAGTATATAAGTTTTACTCAGAAATAGGGTGAGCGGAGAAATCTGCCGTAGAAAAACGACACGGGATATCCAATTTAGCAGTTGGAATCTCCCAAAACAAACATTCACGTTCGAAACCTACTAAGAACCTAGAGTTGAACCTATATATAAGGGAGGGGGTAGAGACTCCACACACAGCAACAGTTCTGCTGGTTTGATTGAGGCGCCGCCGGTAGGACTCGAACCTACGACCGACTGGTTAACAGCCAGCCGCTCTACCTAGCTGAGCTACGGCGGCCCATACCTTATGAGTTTTGAGTTTTCCACCGATATTTAAGTCTAGTTATTGCAGCCTCCTAAAGAAGAAGATACATACCCCTAACTACTGGCTCGCCAATCCACCTGCAATCTCCCCGCCATCAATCACGAAGCAATGTCCCGTAATGAAACCAGCATCATCAGAGGCAAGGAAAGCGAAAAGCGCTGCAACCTCCTCAGGACGCCCCACACGCTTCAAAGGAACCTTGCTCTCGAAGGCACGAAGCATTTCAGGGGTGTATTCTGCCTCTTGCATAGGCGTAAGGACGAAGCCAGGGCAGACAACAATGACTCGCACCTTCGGGGCCAACTCCAGCGCCATCGAACGCGTAAGCTCAATAACACCAGCCTTCGAAGCATTGTAGTCAGCATAGAAGGGATAACCCATTATCCCATTAGTCGAGCCCATGTTCAAGATCACGCCACCATCGCCCGCCAGCATCCGTCGAGCAGCTTGTTGGGCAACGAAGAACATCCCGTTCAGGTTTACGTCCACCACCAAGCGCCATTGCTGCGGCGTAATATCCATAAACGGTTGTCGAACACTTATCCCGGCGTTATTGATCAGCACATTCAACCCACCCAGCAATTTATCCAGTTCACCAAAGGCACGCGCCACAGCGTCGGCATCCGACACGTCAGCGCTGATGATTCCGCTCAATGAGGGCAATTCATCCTTAACACGACTAAGTGCCTCGTTGTTACAATCCAGCACAACGACATGAGCACCTTCATCCAGAAACCGTTTCGCCGTTGCACCGCCAATACCGCCTGCTCCACCAGTAATGAGAACCCGTTTACCTCTCAAACCGCGCATACTCTACCTCCTCATCCTGATCCTGCCAGCCCGCCGCCGTCAACCACCAACGCTACACCAGTGACGAACGACGATGCATCACTGGCCAAAAACAATGCCGCCTGAGCGATCTCTTCTGGACTACCAACCCTCTGTAACGGACGTTGCGCTGATTCCGCCAGAAACTGCTCCTTAGATTTGCCAAGTTGCTGGGCTTCGTTGCTTAGCATGGGCGTGTCCGTATCACCAGGACAGATACAGTTGACGCGAATATTCTCAGCACCGTGGTCGACAGCCATGGCCTTAGTCAGCAGCACCACTGCTCCCTTTGACGCGCAGTACGAGGCCGCATTCCGTCCACCGACCAGCCCCCATCCCGATGCAGTGTTGACGATCACGCCGCCACCCCCTTCAGCCATGATTGGAATCACACATTTCGAAAGCAAAAAGACCGACTTAACGTTGATTGCCATCACCCGATCCCATTCCTCCTCGCTTGTCTCTATCACTGACGCGCGTCGGATGATGCCAGCATTGTTGAAAAGGATGTCCAGTTTGCCCAGTTGCTCAACAGTCTGCCGCACAGCTAACTGGCAATCTTCCGCTCTAGACACATCGCCACGCACAAAGATGGCTTGTCCGCCCTCGTCGATGATCATCTGGACCACAGCCCGCCCATCGGGTTCGTTCACATCAACAACCGTCACTGCTGCGCCTTGTCGCGCAAAGAGCAAAGCTGTTGCTCGCCCGATGCCCGAAGCACCCCCAGTGACCAGCGCAACCTTCCCATTCAACGCCCCGCCAGATTTAAGTTCAGTAAAGTTTGGCATAGGTCAAGGATCACCTTTCTGGTCATTGGATGTTAACAGTATGCGAGCTCGCTTTATGTACCTTTTTGCGATATGCCCTCCAAGTCATCGCCCATTGCGATGGATTGTCCAATGGTGCATGGTCAATTTTATGAATAGTGCTATTGTGAGGGGCAGTCTTAACAAGCTTAGGGTATCTGTAAGCCTCGTTGGATACATGCCTAAGTATCTCAATATATTCATCGAGCTCAGCCTTAGAATATGACTCGGTCGGTTCAAGGGTACAAGGCTCTGCAACGATCCATGGATGGTGGCTAGTCCAGTAATGGACACCAAAGTCTGCAGCCCTAAGCCCAATTTCCTCAGAATGAACTCCTGTATCTCTCGTCAATTTCTCCCAGCTATACCTCACCTGTTCAATTCGACGTTTACCTTTGGCATAAGGTGCACTTACTCCCGGTATCTCTAACATCCTCTTGAGCAAATAATTGTTGTTGAGAACAGCGACCTCAGCGACCTCTTTTAGACCTTCTGCGCCGAGACTCATCACCCATGCGTACGCTTTTAAAACCACCGGCGCAACTCCATAAAATGACCTCACCTTTCCAATACTCTCAGGCCTATCATAGTTCAAATGATACTTGCTACCATCAAACTCAATGACAGGAACAGGCAGGAATTTTGCCAGTTCTTTGGTGACACCAATAGCGCCGACTGCTGGTCCACCACATCCATGAGGCGCTGAAAATGTCTTATGCAAATTAAAGTGACAAAGATCAAAACCGGCTTCTCTCGCTCTAGTTATGCCTAATATTCCGTTAGCATTTGCTTGGTCATAGGAGCACAATCCTCCCGCTTCGTGGACGACCTTCAGGAATTCTTCAATCTTTGGATTAAAAATTCCCGTATCCTCGGGGTTTGTTATCATCAGCCCAGCCGTACGTTCTGACATCGCTGCTTTTAATGCCTCAAGATCAGGATAGCCGTCCTCATCAGGATACAAAGTTATGATCTTGAAACCAGCTGTTTTAGCACATGCTGCATTTGAAGGATGAGAGAATATCGTCGTAATGATCTCATCTCTCTGATCTACTTCCCCTCGAGCTTCATGGTATGCTCTTATAATCGAGGCATTTGCGTATATAGCTTGGGAACCAGCACCAGGTTGAAGTGAAAACTGGTCCATTCCCGAAATCTCTTTAAGGATCTGTTCGAACTTATACATCACCTCGAGTATGCCCTGAACAGTTTCTTCATCTTGTAATGGATGAATTTCCGCCATTTGGGGCATTCTGGCCAGTTGTTCGTTGATTTTCGGGCTGTATTTCATGGTACAGGTTCCCTGCCCTACATCGATGTTTAGATCCGTCCCCAACGTTTCCTGTGATAATCTCATATAGTGCCTTAATACCCGTGGTTGGGAAAGCTCTGGCAATTTAGGCTGCTGTTTCCTTCGCACGCTCCCAGGTATGGTTGACACAACGTCTCCAACCTCATTTTTCACCTCAGCCTCAACTTCCGGCATAATGATGCCTCTCTCTCCTTCCTTGCTCAATTCAAAAATTATTGGTTCATCCCATGTGGCTTGATGAAAACGCCTCAGTTTTGGTTTTCCACCTGTATATCGTTTCTGGGTTATATCCTTCATCTTATTCCACTACCTCCTCCAGCGCAATGACTAGCCTATCAATGTCCTCCTTGGTGTGAACTTCAGTAACGCAGTAAAGTGCACTACTCCCCAGCTCCGGGAATTCTTTTGTCAGGTCTTTTCCACCGAATATTTTGTGCCTCAACAGAGCTTTATTGATCTCCGCAACTGTCTTTCCAGTACCATCAAAATTCACGACGAATTCTTTGAAATGAGTTGACTGGAAAACAGGAGATTTGACCCCCTTTATTTTAGACATCTGCAATATCGCGTAATGTGATCTTTGCATGATGACTTCTCCGATTTCCCGCATACCTTGAGGCCCCATCAGTGCTAAGTAAACACCTGCCGTGATGCCCCATAAGGCAGTGGCTGTACCTACAAACTCTTTGCCCTCCTCTCTTAACGCGAAAGAGGTCCTCTTGTAAGCAACATCTCCGAATCCATATTCTCCTTCAACTGAAGTCGGAGCTATTCCAAACAGTCTAGAAGGATATTCCATCACGTACTTCTCTTCATCCCGAGTGGCAATGAATCCAGCATGACCGCCACCAAATTGCATATGCATACCGAGCGGTTGTATGTCGCCGCATACTATGTCTGCACCGTACTCGATCGGAGGAGCTAGGATTCCTAATGAAATCGGATCGACACCGACAATGCATATCGCGCCATGGTCATGGACTATCTCAGAAATCTCATCTCCATGAGCTTCAATAAAGCCGAGATATGATGGATTCTCAAAATAGACGGCAGCTGTCTTTGACGAGATCTTAACTTTGAGAGAATTGAGGTCTAGTTGCCCAGTCTCAGAGTCAAAGTCTAGCAGCTTGATCCCGATCTTAGGTTTGCAATAATCCCTGATTTTCGATAACTTATCAGAACTGATCGTTCTAGACACCAATACTTCGCGTCGACCTGTGATCCTTGACGCCATACAAATGGAAGTAGCAGCTGCCTGCAACCAGTCATATGTTGGAACATTCACAACATCCATGTTCAGAAGCTCTCCCATCATGCTAGCGTATTCGAAAAGCGCCTGAAACCTTCCATGATCATCATAAGGTTCGCCTGCGTAAGCGGTTAGAAATTCACCCCGCTGATTCACCTCATCACACACTGCAGGAACATAATGCTGCCAGCATCCAGCTCCCAAGAAGTTGAGATACTCCTGACAGGTCTTGTTTTTTGAAAGGATTCCTTCTATGTATCTCCTTAAAGAGCATTCGGACAAAAGCGGTTTGGGCAGATTCATGTTTTTCTTGAGCCTGAGTTTCTCAGGGATATCCTCGAAGAATTCCTCCACACTCTTTGCCCCAACCTCTTTGAGCATCTGATTTTTTACTGTGGGCACAGAGTTCGGGACGTATGGATAAGCAGTTGGTTTTTCCTTCCTCATACTCTATTCCTTCATGGTCTCTCTACTAACAAACTAGTATACCCTTTATATTTATGGCGTGCGCGAATTTGATGCGCATACAGAACAGCCAAGAGCTTTAGCGTGCAGATTAAACTTTGTCCGAGCTCCCGCGAAAAATAGGCTTAAATTGGGCTTAAAAACTGGAATATCGCGCGGTAAATTAGAAAACTAGCATAAACACACGATTCTAAAAGAATCAAAGCTAAGTTGCCTGATCAGTACGAACGGTGATAAGGTCTCAACAGCTCTTCCAGCATGGAGAGCATTGTTGGAACTTTAGTCACTATGTCTGTAAACGTCACAATACCCACAAGTTTCTCTTTATTCATGACCGGAAGTTTTTTGACCTTTTTCTTCGCCATAAGTTCAGCCGCTTCGTCTATACTGGCTGTTTCTCTGATGGTCACCAACGGGCTGGTCATGACTTGCCTCGCATTGAGGACTTCTGGCGCCAGACATGGCTCCACTACCCTTCTAAGGATGTCACGCTCGGTTATGATGCCTACTGGTCTATCGCTTTGCACAATTACTATGGAACCTATATCAAATTTGTTCATAGTAGCCACAACCTCTTTGACGCTGGAGTCTAATCGCACGACTCTCACATCTTTCGACATTATGTCTCTAACAAGGACTATACCCGCCATCTTACCTCTTGCCTCCAACAACAACTGATCACTATAGTCTCTGTTCTTTATGTATGTTTTGACTCGTCATAGAAACTAAAATATCTCCTGAAAAGGAAGCATACGTACATCAAGATATGCGCGTTCGCATTGGCTAGTTTACTTGGACAGTAAGAGGTGCTTGCATATGATACAAGTCAGTTTCACTTCAATATTGTAACCGCAGGATAGCATGAGTAATGAACATCAATGAGATAATACATGTGAATCAATGATTACTATTTTGTGAAAAAGATGAGAGTAAAGTTTAAATACTTACTTTTTTTAGTAGGTTAGCTATTAAGCCAAAATACAATCGAGGTGTATCAAAATGGTCAGTGAAGGAAGAGGACGTTTGTTCAGAAGAACAGACGGCAAGTACTTGATCTATCTGCCAGTGTACCTAGCTGAGGACAGCATGTTCCCGTTCAAAGGCTCGGATTCCATACTTGTAAAAGTAAGTTTCAAACCTGGCGGAAAAGAGAAACTACTCATAGAAAAGTGGATAGAACCAGAACCAGAAGAACAGTAAGATCGAATCATTATCGCTGTTCATAAGATTCGAAAATGAAGCTGTGGAACAGAAACAAACACGGTACATCCTACAAACAACCTCCTTTTTTTGTAACCTCTGAAGTTTTTGCTCTTTAAATAATGTGCTTTGTAGCACCTAGATCCCGGCTCTTTTTGCTTTAAACTCCACTAACTTGGCAGAAATCCCGTACAAAGATCGCAGAAGTCTTCCACGCCATTTTCCAACGAAGCCCAAACGAATTAATTCACCTATCCAATGAAGATCATGCTGCACACATTTGGCCAACAATTTCTTGTGAAGCTCAGTCATCTCAGTTTCTTTGAACCAATCCTGATCTTTCAGTCTGCCCATTGGAACGAAAAACAAAGGCACAATCAAGCTTCTGATATCTTTCAGGTCGTCCATCAACTCGATTGTTTTGATGAGATCTTCTTCGGTTTCTTCTGGCACGCCTATGATAAGTGTGCACGCTGGAATCATATTGTTATCGTGCATGAACCCCATGCCTGTACGAACAACTTCAGGCCATTCTTCAGGTCTAAACGGGTGAGCCTTAGCCGACATGATTTTCTTCGCAAGCTCAGCCGAGCCAGTCTCTATTCCAATCTCTGCACCTAACCATGCTTGTTTCTGCAGTATAATCTCAGAGATTTTCGAGAAAAGCTTTGGTTTTGACACAACTGCTGCAAGGGAGCAATGGCTCCATCCGACGCTGTTGCATTTTTCCACAACTATCTCATGAAGTTTGATGAGTTTTCCATCGTTCGGAATGGTGCTCTTGGAACCGTAAAGCATGACGTCTTCAGCGTGAAGGCATACATCCCCTCTGTTTCTCATGTTCACATCCATTTCCCGCAATATCTTCTCATACGGAAACCACCTTAAGGGCCTTAAAGTCACGCTACAGAATTTGCATCCTCGACAACATCCACGACCGATTTCTATCAAGTTGTTAATCGAAGGCGCCACGATCTCCGGTATTTCTTCCAAACTTGGAGTTTCCTTAATGGGAACTTCATAATATTGTGGTTGATCATCATCTTCTAGTGCAGCTCGAAAGATTTTTCCAACAACCTTTTCAGCTTCCCCAGCGATTATACAGTCTATTCCGTGTTCCTTAACAAAGTCTAATCGATACTTGAACTGCCAAACACCAGGACCTCCCACGATAATTTTTAAACCTCGTCTTTTTGCCTTCTTGATTTCCGGCTTCTCCATTAAGACGCGGAAGTATTGAGCTAGAAATGGCTCTTTCTTCAGAATAGCAGCGAAGGTGCTTGATGCTGGACCTATACCGAAGGGGTCCATAACATAGATACCTAAAACCTTGGCTTCATCAATGTATTTTCCTAGATGATCTGGGTCAACGGTTAAGACATCGAAGCCCTCGCCCAGGAGCTGAGCTTCAATCTTTCTCAATCCGTAAGGAGCTGCAACTGGTATACCATCTTTTGTTTTGATAGGCGGAAAAAAGAGCCATTTGTAAAGCCAATCTGGAATAAAATTCGGAGGAACGCACGTTCCAAAACCTACAAATATGTTGTGGTGGTACTCACTCATTAGAGTTCGGTCAGCGGTCAAAAGTGTTTTATCGCTCACAGTTGCTGTGCGCTCCCTAAACGAATATTGCTAAATCCAAAACTTTAGATTCGATATGTTTTAACTTAAGTTTTTTGGCGGAAACGACCTGGAAAACTATTGTAGACACGAGCTAAGTTTCTCTTCGATTAATCAAGTCCATAAGAACTTCTTTAAGTGATTCGTTGAACATTCTCCGTACCTATCTGATAACAGAAGAAACACTTCTGTTTTGAACGTTATGTGCTTTGTTTCGGAAAAGTGTATATGTCAGATCTTACAAGTAAGTTGAAAGGTCAATGGAGAGCAAGTGGATTGAAAAAAATCTTAGAGGTTAGATGGCATGGTAGAGGTGGACAGGGAGCATGGACCGCCAGCGAATTACTAGCTAGGGCAGCAATCTACGAAGGAAAATACATTCAATCTTTTCCGGAGTTCGGTCCAGAACGAATGGGGGCGCCAGTAGCTGCTTTTACAAGAATAAGCGACGAGCCAATTCAAATACACTGTGCAGTCTATAACCCTGATGTGGTAGCTGTTTTGGACCCAACATTGCTAAAAGCAGTTCCAGTTACTAAGGGATTAAGTGAAGGAGGAGTGATCATAATCAATTCCAAGGAAAATCCTGCTGACACGAGAAAAATGCTTAAAATAGACAAAGCGAAGATTTTGGCTGTTCCAGCAACGGAAATCGCTATGAGAATTTTGGGAAGACCTATCACAAACACGGCTATGTTGGGTGGTGTCGCCCACGCCACAGGAATAGTGAAATTAGAAAGCATCGAAAAAGCTGTTAAAGAACGCTTTACGCAGAACATCGCAGAAAAGAACGTGGCCGTGATAAAGGAAGCTTATGAGGAAGTAGAATCTGAATGACAGCCAAAGAGAAAAGTTGGAAAGAGATTTCACCAGCCGGTGTATGTTGGAAGCCGAGCACAGAGTACATGACTGGAGACTGGAAAACTCACAAGCCAGTAGTGGACCTGGAGAAGTGTACAAGATGCACACTGTGCGTGATTTTCTGCCCTGACGGAGCAATCCATTGGAACGCCGAAAAGGAAGACATAGAATTCGACTACAATTTTTGCAAGGGATGTGGAATATGTGCCAACGAATGCCCAACAAAAGCTATAGAGATGAAGCTCGAATAAAGGTGTGTTGAAATGGAAAGTGTCGTTAAACAAAAAGTTTTGGCTCTAAACGGAGACGAAGCCGTTGCTTATGCTGCGAAACAGTCAGACGTGGATGTTGTAGCAGCATATCCCGTAACTCCTCAGACCATAATTGTTGAAAAATTCAGCGAATACGTAGCCAACGGTGAAGTTGACACTGAATTCGTCTGCGTAGAATCTGAACACAGCGCCATGACAGCATGCCTGACAGCCTCAGCTACAGGGGCGCGTACCTTCACAGCTACAGCGGCTCCAGGCTTGGCTCTGATGCACGAAATGCTTTACGTAGCTTCTGGATGTCGTACACCAGTAATTATGGTTATTGCTAACAGGGCTTTATCTGCGCCACTGAACATTCACTGCGACCATTCAGATAGCATGAGTGAACGAGACAGTGGTTGGATACAAATTTATGCTGAAAATTCGCAGGAAGCGTACGACTCCGTGATTCAAGCTTTCCGAATAGGCGAAAACCCAGAGATACTTCTACCTGTCATGGTCTGTTTAGACGGCTTCACCTTAAGCCATACACTAGAAAACGTCCACGTGCTTCCAGACGACATCGTTAAGGAATTTATTGGAATCCGACCGATTCCGCTAGTTACAACGCACGAAGGAAAAAGCGTACCTTTCAAACTTGACCCGGAAAATCCCATGACCATGGGACCCATAGCCTTACAAAACTATTATTTTGAATTCAAGCGACAACAAGAAGAAGCCATGAAAAACGCACAAAGAATTATTCGGCAAGTGCATGAAGAATATGCGCAGACAAGCGGAAGACGCTACGGAGATGGAATGCTTGAATTCTACCATCTTGAAGATGCCGAAATTGCTATCGTATGTTTAGGTTCGACTGCTGGAACGGTCAAAACAGTTGTAGATGAACTTAGGGCGGAAGAAGTTAAGGCTGGTTTGCTTAGGATCCGCGCTTTTAGACCCTTGCCCGTTGAAGGAATCGTTAGAGCAGTCGAAAATGTAAAGGCTATGGCCGTCATGGACAGAAGCATGAGTTTTGGAGGACACGGTGGACCAGTGTTTCATGAGATTCGTCATGTGCTTTATGATGCGCCTACACATCCTTACTTGGTAGATTACATTTACGGGCTCGGTGGAAGAGACACAAGTCCAACCCAAATACGCAAAATCTACCAAGACCTGCAAATGATCCTGCAGACTCAACATCTTGGAAAACCGGTACGATATGTCGGATTGAGAGAATAAAGGAGGAAAATGAGAGATGCTTTCTGAATGGAAGTTTACGGCAAAAGACATTGCTGAAAAGCCAGATCTTTTCATGTCTGGGCACAGAGCATGTGCAGGTTGCGCGCCAGCAACGGTTCTGAGGCTTGTTTTGAAGGCTGTGAGAGGACCTACAATATTGACACACGTTACTGGATGCATGGAAGTTGTTTCGTCGATTTATCCATACACGTCTTGGGCCATACCGTGGATACACACAGCTTTTGAAAACGCGGCTGCAAACGCTTCAGGAATTGAAGCAACCATTAAAGTTCTGAAAAAGAAAGGGAGAATTAAGCAGGAACAAATAGACGTTATCGCTTTTGCCGGAGACGGCGGCACGTATGACATAGGCATCCAAGCCTTATCAGGAGCAGTTGAAAGAGGACATGACTTTCTGTATGTGCTTTACGACAATGAAGCCTACATGAATACAGGTATCCAACGAAGTGGAGGAACGCCTTACGGAGCGTCTACAACCACATCGCCAGCTGGCACCGTCATACCGGGAAAGGTAGAGTATAAGAAGCCAATTGCAGACATTATGGTCGCCCATGACATGCCCTATGTGGCAACAGCGTCACCTTACTATTGGAGAGATCTGATAACAAAGTCTAGGAAAGGCATAGAAGTGAACGGCCCGGCCTTTCTGCATGCGTTTGCCCCTTGTCCAAGGGGATGGCGATACGACACAAGCAAATCCATAGAGATTTCGCATTTGGCTGTGGAAACGTGTGTATTCCCATTGTGGGAGGCAATCGACGGCGAGTATCAACTATCAGCGTCGAGCAAAGTTATAGCCCTAAAACCAGAGAGAAAGAAGCCAGTAAGGGAATACTTGAAAATGCAAAGACGCTTCGGGCACTTGTTCACGCCGAAATTCGAAAAAGTGCTTGATGAAATTCAACGAATAACAGACCAAAGATGGCAACGATTACTCAAGAAATGCGGAATGAACTGAAATTTCCCTCAATTCCTTCTTTCACTTTTCTGACGGCAGCTACAGCTAATGCTTTGATCAAGTATTATAGGGCTAGAAAGTATGTCAGGATCATGAATACGCCGGCTAGTATCAAGATCAGAGCTATGCGGATGAAACCTTTAGGTTTCCACACGTCTCTCCTAAATATTTCTGCGGGACCAACTGTGTCCTCATCGTATACGGCTCCGGCTAGTGCAGATAAGATTGCCGCTCTTTTACTCCAGAGGTTGATTCCTCCTCTACCTAGCAAGAGTAGAAGACCAGCTATGATGAAAAGCATGCCTTCAACAAAAAGCGCGTCAGTTGGTGAAAGGTCGTCAACAAAAAGCATGTCAGTTGGTGAAAGATTGCTGAAAGACAAAAGCAATGTGTTAAGGAAATAAGCGGCTATTGTAATCAGCAGGGAGATACCTGATAATATTACGATGTTCACCAGTATTTTTCTACTCTTCATGACGACCAATTAGAACGTTCTAAACAGAAATATTAAGGTTTACTCTAAGGTCAAAACGACATTAGCTACAATCTGAAACATGAAATCACCACGTTTCTCTTTCTCAGCACATTTGCCTTTCCTAATTGGAATCTATTTGGTCCTCTGTCTTCTCTATAAAAGGTTCTACATGGATCCTGCGAACTACGGTAGAATTTTGTCAGTTTCTTTATGCTGTATCTCTTAGGTATTTCTCAATTTCGTTTTCTGCATTGTCTGCTTTTATGAATATTGGCACATTTTCTATTCCTGTAGCTATGTAGCTTGAGAGAAGCCACTCGCCTGGGGCAAACTCTAAGGTTTTTTCTAATATGCCCTTGTCTATCATGAATGTGTCGCTGATTAGTGCACGGTCGTACGGTCGTGGCAGTGTGCCCACGAAGTATGTGTGAAGTTGTTGTAGCGCGTTGGTGTTTAAGTAGGCAATGCGCTGCGTAGCTATGCACGCTCCTAAACCATACTTTCTTCCTTGCCTAAGCAAAGTTTCTACATACCTAGAACATTTGGCGTCTATGCCTGAGGAGCCGCTAGGAGTTGGTATAAACTCTTGCGCCTCGTCAAAAACCAGTAAAATGTAGGGTTTGACCTGAAATCTACGCTTTCGCCTCACAAGCAAATCTTGTGTCAGCGTCACAACGAGGTTTTTTATCACGAGCGGATCTGAAATTGAAACGCAGACAAGCCTTGCTTCACTTTCCAACAATTGCCGGATTTCCTCTGCCGCTAATCCACGCGTCTCTTCCCTCTCTTTTTCTTGTCTTTTCCTTATCCTGTCAATTATCGTGTTCCTTGTGGTTGCCCAAGCATATAAACCGCTTCTTTCAGAAACCTTGAACTCTTGAACCGCCTCTGTCGCAACCTCATCTACGTAGCTTACGAAGTCTTCGTTTACCTCCTCATTTTCACTTAAACCATGCTCTTCCAAGTATTCAAGTACAGCGTCGTGTATTCTATCTAAAGCGTTCATGTAATGTGGTCTACTAATGCTGTCTTTTCTCTGAGCTTTAAGCTCATCCAAAAACTGGGCATAAGTCGGAACCTTCTGCCTAGGCATTTTGAAAAAAGCAAGCTTATTCTGCTCCATTATACGCTTCAAACCAGCTTCAATTCTTTCATCAGTCTCGTATTCCCTTGGTTTAACAATAGAATTGAAAAACTGTCCTAAACCGTCGATCTTGTGTTCAAGAACAACTTTTGCTGGAACATTCGGGTCGGCTAGCATGTCCAGCAATAGGAACACGTATTCGCAGCTTATGTCAAAAATTATGACTTTTGTGTCCTTTGTATGGAGCAAGATGCGTCTAAGGATGTCTGACATTAGATTGCTTTTTCCGCCTCCTGTGAAGGCGAAAACGCCGAAGTGGTAGCGGATAAGTTTCTCGAAATCGACGTATATTGGGATAACAGTTTTGCCTGCCTCAAACATTTTTATTATTCCAAGCCTTGGGTCGACTCTGGCATTTTCTACGGTTCGGGAAGGATCTACGCCAAATTTTTCAGTTATCTTCTGGTTATACATGCGGTTTATCATGTTGCTGTTCAAAACGGAAATTGGACTGCCGACAACAGGATACGAGAAGCCTTTGGCAAACTTGAATTCAGAGTTTTTGCTTGTTATTAAGTCATAGTTTATTGGAATTGCAGCTATCTGAATCATCATCGTAGATGTGTCGTCTGTTTGCCAATCCATCTCGGACTGCTCTATAATCTCAAACTGCATAGGATAATAACCGTGGTCTGACAAGCCACGCAAGCCGAAATGTTCAGGCCACACCCTGCTAACCTCCATGAGCGTGTATCTTTCCTCGTCTTGTGCCGACTGTTTGAAGTTCTTGACGGCTAGAAGCATGCCCTCCTCCAAGAGTCCCATGAGGTCCTTTTGGTATTCGACTTTGATGCGGCAATGGTAGCGAGCTCCTGTGCCTCCAAGTTTGGTTTCTTCACCACCACCGAAATATTTTGGAATGACGGCAGCCAATCTCGCGTGGAATCTGTCATCGAAATTCGTGAAACAGAAACTGTTAAATTCTTTCTCTTCTTGCGGCTTCAATGGTTGCTCTCCTCTCTCTGAAAGTGCTCATATAGAATATGAATCTTCTCAATTTATGATTATTGAGTATCCAATTCGCTGTGGTATCCACAACACGTTTGAACTGGTTGTAATTCCATTTCGCAATCTTGTCAGCAACAAATAGAGGCTTGTTGTGGCCGAAGGCTTCTGGTATACTGGAAGGCGCCATAGCAACCAAAACGGTCATTGTCAGATTTTGAAGTTTGTTTGGAACTTTATTATCTATAAACAGGATAACCTCAACGGGTTCTTTTGCACCACCGAACTCGTTCCAAAACTCCACAACGTTTTCAGGCCTAAAATCATATTCTGGATAGACCAAGCGGTCTATAAGCAAGACATTGCTCCGCAACATAGGGTCGGTTTTGGCTTGGCTTAGCTGCACATATGTTTTCAGAAAAGTTTTCTCAAGACTTACCCTGTTTTTTATGGCCCCTGAAACATAACCCCTGCGGTTTTGCATGTCTAAAACCATGGTTCTGAAGGCCGAATCGTACTCTATTAGGCTCCATGGAGGAATGATTTTTTCCGGGTTGAGTATGCTGACTGACTGGAGTATCATGCGGTCAGTGTTTGGCAGTTTCTCAAATTCTTTCGGCGAAATAGCTTTTTGCAGTAGACCTTCATTTTGTATTATTGGAATTAGCTGACGCTTGAAATCTCTTGCAGCCGTGTCTTTTGTCATGCCTATGAGTAGAATTCGCTTTTTCCAGCACTCTTCCATGAGCATGTGTAAAGTGAAAAGCGTTAGAAATGCAATGTCAAGCGTTGTCAGCCATTGCTCCACCCCATCCCTCAGAACCTTCATTAAATTTGCTGTTTTTATTTCATGTTTTTTCGTGAAAAAGAAGCGATCGCCCAGATTTGTAACAAGCTTTTTAATACGCTCCCAAGTTGTTGTGTACTTATCGTTTAGAGCGTAAGTTTCGTTTTTCTCGTTTAAAATGTCATCTTTAACCAGTCGTTTAAGATATCGATTCACCCTTTTTGCTCTCTTTTCATCAGCTATTTCAAATTCTGTGAAGATCTGCCTTTCAGTCAAGCTTCCCTTTTGCTTGAGTAAATGAATTATTGCGTACTGTAAGTAGTCGCCTCTTGGAGGAGGCAACCCTAAAGCTTGATTGCGAACGTATTGTCTTGCAATTGTCAAATCATTTTTGTCTATTGGTTCCCCGTCAATTTTGTATCCTATTATGCTGCTTTTTGCCTTCCACAGTTTACGTTTTGAGGTATCATAAAGAAGGCTTGCCCGTTCGATGGATAGGCTTCTGTCTAGAAGAATTATTCTTACGTTCTGTTCAGGGTCTGTGGCTAGTTTATAGGCCAGGTAGTATTCGGCAAAGGTCATTATCCAATTGGCAATCGAAGCGTTGTTTATTATAGCCTCATCCCTTAGAGGTTTGACTTCTTCTGGTTGTTCACCCTCAAAAAAAGTCTGATCTATGTCTGGAATTTCATTGACATAGATGGGTACAACACTTGAGATGCCTGCACTTTGCCGAAGTGTTCTTTTATCATATTTGATTTTTGGTTTATCATTTTCCAGAAACGTGACTGTGCCCGTTGAGGCGTAAGCGCCGCCAAAGAAAATCACAAGGTCAAAGAGCGGACGTGAATACATGGTGCCGTCTATGCCAGCGAAACGTACGGTTGAAGATTCGAAAAATTCCTTAGCTGTTTTCAAGACTTCTTCACGGTTGAAATTCATGATTATAAGGTTTGAAATCGGGTCGTAGAGGTTTTTGAGTGATGAAAAACGTTGCTCGTAATCTAGAACTTGCATTGAAGCTCCAAGCTTGAGTATGTCGCTTGTACGTTTCACTGCATCACTTAAAGGTGAACTCACTAAGATTCTCCTCCTCTCACAAGTAAGGCTTCTAACAGTAAAAACGTTACTAGATTTATTAAGGCAAGGTTTCAAGTGAAAGCAAACATGGTGCTCACTTCTTGGCAACGCACACATGATAAGTTCATATTCTCGTTCAAATTTTTACTGATGCCGTAGCACGCGCTAGGTTAACCTGACTAGGGGTTTCATGGTAGCCCGGGAGAGACTATTGCCTAGGCTATAATTTATACTTTTTAGATTCGGGGAGTTTCGCCCATCTTCCCTCTTTTTTGAAAGCGACGCACGCGCATGATGAAGCGAAAGAACCCATGGCACATGCTAAAAGCTAAATGATGCCATGCGTTCTGGTTTGACTGTTATTTTCAACCAATTTGTCGCTGGAGGGCACGCACTACGCCATTGGTCTTTTGCTTTTTCTTTTGACATATATTTCTCACATATTGAGATAGCCGTAGGCTCTAATTCAAATTCATTTTCCAGCTTTGCTGTACCGTATATCAACACTCCTCTGGGTGGTTTTTCCACGTCAATTAGGATCGTAACATTCTTGTTGCGTTTGACATTTCTGGCTTTATAGCTATGGTCTGGTGTTACAATAACAATTTTCCCGTTCTCACATTTGAACCAGACAGGAGCTGCATGTATAGTTCCGTCATCATTGAGACTGCAGAATCTTGCTATCTTAGCCTCTTTAAGAAAAGATTCTGTTTCCTCTCTTGTTAGATGACGCCCGCCCCACACTTTATGAGCCAACTATCCACCTCCGTTCATAATGTTGCGTTCCCAAGATTTCAAATTTGGGGCTAGGGCTTAAATTATTAATACAAGTTGAAATGACTATAAGAATTTAGAAGTTAAAAACTCAAAGAGTCAGTCTACTTTGGTCAAAAATGCAGAAGAGGCTCAAGGGCATTTCAAGATGACGGACGGCTTTGACCTATTCTACAGGCACTGGAGAGCCGTTGGAGAGAGCAAAAAATCAGTTGTATGCATCCATGGCTTAGGAGGGCATTCTGAAGATTTCAGAGTTGTGGGACAAGATTTGGCCGAAGATGAAATCGAAGTTTATGCATTAGATCTCAGAGGTTTCGCTAACTCAAAGGAAGAAGCCCTACCGAAAGGAGACACAAGCGACTTCAAAAGGCACCTACAAGATGTGGACGAAGTAGTAGACTTCATACGCAAGAGACACCCTAAGAACAAAGTCTATATGTTTGGCTACAGTCTGGGTGCATTGTATACTCTTTGGTATTCTGCAAATCATCCAGATACTATTGACGGAATAATACTCGCGGCTCCAGCCTGGGTGGGATTCATGCCTCGAAGATTTCGCATTAAAATCCCTTTTATGTGCCTCTTTGCGCCTAAGTCGTTCTACGATTCATACAAGAATTGGTCCCATGACAAAAAAGAGAGCGAAGAGGGCAAAATCATACGTCAAGACCCTCTGTACACAACAAAGCGCAGTTGGCGCTGGTTAGGCGGTGTAAAGAGAACTTTGAGCGACAAAGCATTGCAGAATGCGTCGCAAACAGAGAAACCTACTCTGATAATTCTGGGTGAGAAGGATGACGTTAGCATCCGCAACGGGGCCAATCAACTCTTTGAAAGTTTGGCAACGAAAGATAAGACAATTCAAACCTTCCCAGACGCAGACCATCTTTTTTATGATGCCTTCTTATTTGGCAAGACAACAGCCAAGCATGACCCAGCAAAAAGGAAGCAAGTGACCTCTGTCGTTAAGGATTGGATGAATACTCACTGACCATTTCTGATGCTGGTGAGCGAGATCAGTTCAAGAAGCTGGAAAAAGTATGAATTCATGCTTAGGCAATGGTAGCCCGGGAGAGATTCGAACTCTCGTCAGCGGGTCCAGAGCCCGCCATGCTTGACCGCTACACCACCGGGCTTCAACTAAAAATACTCGATTTCACTGTAATATCCTTAACGTTGAACATAAAAGCAGGAACGACAACAGAGAGCTTTTACGGCTCCCATGTAATGACAAGGTGGACACTTCAGCCAAATTTTCACAATACCCTAGTGTCCTAGCTTTCATATTTTGAAGAAGCGCGCTCTCTATGTAGAAGGTGTCGCAGACCTGGTTGACGTGGAACACTTCAGGTTCAAATGTGAAGGTAATGATTACAGTACAATCTGATATAGAAATTGATTAGGATAGCCCATTCAACATCGAGAGTGACTAAGATCATCAGAATAGTCATTCAAAGTTGACAGAAGAGACCCTTCGAAAAGGGGTTTTGACGTAAAGTGCATGACTGCCGGTGGGATGATAAATAGAAAAAGAATATTCGGTGAGATTCTCGTTTTATCAGAACAATGCTTGATTACAAAGGATTTCCAACTCGGGTTTAGTAGGAGTGCGAGTTCGGAATCAAACGCTAGATCACATTAGAATTTTCAGCGAAAATGTTTAATAGTAAATACGAAGATTCACTGCTTGGAGGATTTTGGAAATGGCTGGCAACAACAAAACCATGAACTGGATTATGGCGATTTTGCTCATCATAATCATCATTATGTCAGGCTTGGGTATCTACTATTCCACAACTACTGCATCTAAGCTTGATAAAGCGCAGACAGAACTTCTCGAAGCAATTGGCGACGCCAACACAACATCCCACTTATATGACGAGGCAATATTGCAAGCGTTAGCTGATATTGCTGAACGTCTCAACATAACGCTGCCACTGACAGTTGTAACCTCGGCATCCCCAACTCTAGGAAAAGTGAATTTTACTGTGTCGTTCCACGCATTAGCCTTCGGAGGTAAACCACCATACACTTACAAATGGGACTTCGGCGATGGAGCATCCGTAAGCTACGAACGCGATCCAACTCATATATATAGTACCGCGGGAACATACACGGCCACTGCTACAGTGACTGACAGCCAAGGAGAAAAGACCGAAGACAGCCTAACCATAAGGGCAACCAGTGCTGAAGCACTAACGGTCTTCAGCTTATGGGGGGGAAGTGAAGAAGAGAACTTCTTGGAGGCTTTGGATAACTTCACAGAGTTGACTGGCATAGAAGTTGATCACTTCCACTACACAACACAAGAGCTCTTGATAGGTGTGCCGATGCAACTTAAATCAGGATCATCCATTGCTGACGTTGTAATAGCTCCGTGGCCTGCTTGGATTCTGGACTTGGCACCGTACCTAACCAGTGTAAATGACTTAATCAACTCTACTAAATATCCTGAGAACACAATAAATGCAGTAAAGGATGCCAATGATGTCATATGGGCTGCCCCGTTCAAGCTTTCTGGAAAGCCTGGCTTCTGGTACAAGAAGTCTTTCTTCGAGGACAACAGTTTGACTATTCCTACCACCTACGACGAATTTGAGACCTTGCTTGCAACAATTCAAGGCATAGCAGGAATCGAGAACGCTGTGGCCAGCGGCGACACTGTTGGTTGGCCTCTTTCAGACACAACCGAAGCTTTTATAATGGGTCTTGGTGGCTACCAGCTTCAGGAGGAGTTGGAAACTGGCCCAAGCGCGCGAAACTGGACAGATCCAGAGGTTAGAAATGTCTTTGGGAATTTGACTGAGCTGTTGGCAGCTGGTTACTTTAGCGCTCCGGCAGAATGGACATCGCAGATAACCAAGTTCTGGGACGAGAAGTATGGCATATACTTTATGGGCAGCTGGATGACAACTATGGAGCAAATAGGAAACGTAAGTGATTTGGACTTCTTTGGATTTCCAGGAACCGATGGGGTAGCTGGCTCTGTGGACTACTTGATAGTGCCAAAGGCTGCACCGAATCCAAACGAAGCTGAACAATTGGTTCAATGGCTTGCTGGAGCTGATGCACAAGAGATTATGGTTGGTTTGGGTGGTTTCTTCGGAACAAACATTGACGTACCCGACTCAGCGTACAAGCCGCTAGACAAGAAAGTGTTAGATTTCATTTCTCAGCCTACAATTCACATTGTCCCTGATCTCGACGATGCCATTGGCGGCAAGTTCCAGACAACCTTCTGGGATCAACTGAAGCTACTGTGGGTTGACCCAACCCAATCCACATTAGATGACGTGTTAGATACTCTACAAGCTGCAGCGTTAGAACAACAAACATAAGCGCGCGCAAGAGAGCAAGAAAATGAATCGCCATGTCAAAATCCCTTTCTTTTTTCTCATCCCAGCTTTCTTGTTGCTTGCTGCTTTCGTGCTTTATCCCATTGTGAATACTGTCTATCTGAGTTTCATCGATCAAAGCGGCAATTTTGTCAAGCTTGAAAACTACAAAAAAGTTTTTGGCACAAAGCTCTACCCCCTGATAAATGTCAAAAATGTTGCTTTGGGAAAATTTCCGATGGGAGCGCTCATTCACAACATTCTCTGTATGATAATCCATCTCCCTTTATGCGTTTTTTTCGGTCTTCTCTTGGCAGTACTTCTAAGAGACGTGAAAGGTGGGTCGATAATGAAGTCGGTTATCTTCTTGGGCATGGTGATCCCTCTGATAGTTGGCGGCGTATTGGTGCGGTTCACCCTTGACAGAGACGCTGGTGTATTGAACGGCATCCTTAGAGCCATAGGACTGGGAGGACTCGTGGCTGATTGGACTGTGTATCCCAACACTGCACTAATAGCTGTAATACTGGGTTCGGTGTGGATATGGACTGGTTTTTCTATGATAGTGTACTCAGCAGGTCTTGAGGGAATACCAATCGACCTTTATGAAGCAGCCAAGATAGATGGCGCATCACGTTGGAAAACCTTTTGGCGGATAACAGTTCCAATGTTGAAACCGGCGACAATAATAGTTGTAACCATGACGTTGCTGTGGGAACTAAAGATCTTTGATATAGTCTACATAGTGACCAACGCTGGGCCGGGTGGTGCAAGTGATGTTATGGCCTTTCGGATGTACATCCAAGCCTTCGAACTTCCCCCCAACTATGGCACAGCCTCAGCTATAGCTACCATGCTAACCATTATCACCTTAGGATTTGCCGCATATATGGTTAACAGGATGACAAAGAGTTGATAGAAAAACAATATACTATTATAAAGAAACTGAAGGCAAAGAGGTTTACCATTGTCGTTCACTTAGTTTCATGGATTGTAACATTCATTTGGATCACACCATTTCTAGGAGTCTTCATGTCTTCAATACGTCCATTTAAAGAAGTGCAATATGGCTGGTGGAATTTTCAAAGCTTTAACCCAACTCTGGAAAGCTTTTTTGACGTCTGGGCTGGCAGAACCTCTCGTGCGCCTCTGAGCGTTTCTATTGTAAACTCTTTGATCGTAACGATACCTGCGACCTTCATACCCATAATCGTAGCTTCTCTTGCAGCCTACTCATTTGCACGGTTTTCTTTTCGCACAAAGGACCTGTTGTTCCTTGCAATAGTTCTCCTTCAGACGATTCCTCAACAAATGGTTATTCTACCGATCTTCAACTTGATGAACAACCTACATCTCCTGAACACATACATAGGACTCATACTGCTACACACGGCTTTCGGTCTTCCATGGCAGATACTTTTTCTGAGAAACTTTTTCTCCACGCTTCCTGTCGAGATTGAGGAAGCTGCCAGGGTGGACGGTGCATCGTATTTCAAGATTTTCTACAGAATAATTCTTCCAATGAGCCTGCCAGCCCTAGCTTCAATAATATCGCTTCAATTCGTGTGGGTTTGGAACGACTTCTTCTTCGCCCTGACAATGGTCCAAAACCCTAACATGAGACTGGTAACGCAAACGATACCTGCCAATTTCACAAGATATGAGCCAAACTGGAGCCTCCTCTCTGCTGCGTCGATAATAGCAATGATTTTACCTATTGCCATCTACATAGCGCTGCAGAGATACTACGTGAGAGGTCTCACCGCAGGAGCCGTAAAAGGCTGAAAGCCGATGAAGCCGATTTACGTTAGTACCCTACCCGTTTCCTTATCAAATAAGTATATCTTGTCCGCAGGAAATTCGATCAGTAGCTGATCACCTATTTCGGATTTGAAGCTGGGACTCACTAGAGCCTTGACTAGGCAGTCTCCCACTTTCAGGTCAAGTATCAGCCTATCTCCAAGAGGCTCTATTACATCAAGTTGAGTCTTTACAGAGTCTTCCTTCCCCTTAGTGTCTTTGTGAACAATCACATCGTGAGGTCTCACTCCAAGAACAAACGAATCAGAGAGCCACTCACCAACGGTCTTGAGCAAATGATCAGGCACCCGATACTTGAACTCCCCAGCATCAAGAACGTAGGGCTCTTCTCTTATCAGGTCACAATCAAAGAAGTTGGTGGGAGGCGAACCTATAAAACCCGCTACAAACACGTTGGACGGATGGAAGTATATTCTGTCTGGTGAACCAACTTGTTGGAGCACTCCTTCATTCATGATTGCAATCTGGTCACCCATGGTCATAGCTTCAACCTGGTCGTGTGTAACATAAATAGTTGTAATGCCAACTTCTTTCTGCAGCTTCTTGAGTTCAGCTCGCATGTAGACCCTTAGCTTAGCATCCAAGTTGCTAAGGGGCTCGTCCATGAGAAAAACATGCGGTTCCCTAATCATCGCTCTGCCCAAAGCCACCCTTTGTCTCTGACCCCCACTCAGTTGCTTTGGTTTTCTGGCAAGAAGATGCCCTATCTTCAACAGCTCCGCGACTTGACTAACTCTCTTCTTTATCTCGTCCTTAGGAAACTTTGCGTTTTCCAAAGGAAAAGCAAGGTTAGAGAACACACTCATATGGGGGTAAAGAGCATAACTTTGGAAGACCATAGCTATGTCTCTTTCCTTGGGATCCAAATCATTTACAAGTCTGTCTCCAATGTAGATCTCTCCCTCGTCAGGGTTTTCAAGACCTGCAATACATCGCAGAACAGTAGTTTTGCCACATCCTGAAGGCCCCAAAAGAACTAGAAACTCTTTGTCTTTAGCTTCTAAATTAAATCTATCAACTGCTATAACTTCGCCAAATTGCTTCCTCACGTTTTCCAGCAGCACTCTAGCCAAATGCAACACCTATTTCTACAAGTATGCCTAAATCTAATAAACATTCTTTGTACTGGTCTGATTTATAGTCCGTGAGTAATGATTTAAGTCAGAGAGTGCAACTACAATCCGGGGAAAGAGCATGAACCATGTTTCCATAAGCAAAGCTTCTCTAGACGAGTATGCACAGGTGGTTGGAGAAGCTGAAATAGAAGAGATTAAAGGATTCGCTGAAGGCTTAGTTGGAAAGAGTATGTGCCACATAAACTCTACATCCTTCGGAGGGGGCGTAGCTGAGATTCTTCACAGGATGGTTCCCTTGATGCGCGATGTGGGATTGAATGCTGAGTGGAGAGTCATTGAAGGTTCAGATGAATTCTTTCGCGTTACGAAGGCGTTCCACAATGGGCTTCAAGGTATGAACATTCCTTTGACTGGAGACATGAGAAGAACGTATCTATCGTTGAACAAGAAGAACGCTGAAGAGCCTAACTTGGATCACGATTTGGTTGTGGTACATGATTGTCAACCAGCTGCAATTGTGAATTACCTCCAAATTAGAAGGGGAAAGTGGGTTTGGCGGTGTCACATTGATTTGTCTCATCCAAATCAGCAATTCATTGAATTCATCACTCCTTTTGTACTTAAGTATGATTCGTTAATTTTCACGATGGAACGGTTCGTGCAGAAACCCTTAAAGCTAGCTAAAACCTTCATTGTTCCTCCTTCTATAGATCCCCTGAGTGTGAAGAACAAACCTCTTCCCGAAAGTTTGATCCTTTCCATTCTAGACAAGTACGACGTGAAAGCTGAAAATCCAATAGTAACTCAAGTCGCTAGATTTGACCCTTGGAAAGATCCTTTGGGAGTTATTGATGTTTACAGAATGGTTAAGAAGAAAGTGGCAGATGTCCAATTACTACTGATAGGCAGCATGGCTAAAGATGATCCAGAAGGATGGATATACTATGAGAAGACTGCTCGGCATGCAGAAGAGGATTATGACATACATTTGCTTTCTGATCTGAATGGTGTTGGAAATGTAGAAGTTAACGCGTTTCAAAGAGCCTCAGATGTTGTTTTGCAGAAGTCCATACGTGAAGGGTTCGGTCTCAGTGTGACCGAAGCGTTGTGGAAAGGTGTTCCTGTAGTCGGAGGCAACGTTGGAGGCATTCCACTGCAGATAATCAATGGCGAAACAGGCTTCTTGATAGGCAGTGTTGAAGAAGCCGCCGAGAAAACTCTCTATCTTCTTGAACACTTACATGAAGCCAAGGAAATGGGAAGAAAGGGAAGAGAGCACGTTTTGAAGAACTTCTTGATTACAAGACACTTGAAAGACTATCTTAGACTGTTCAGTTCAATCTGATTTCTCAATCCTAACGGTTATGCGCATGCCAACCGACAAAACTGGAGTTTGTCATTCTTAGGAGGCTTTAATGGAGATGTCTCCTACATGTTCTTCTTCGCAAACATCATTCGTGTGGGTTCTGTTCTCCTAATGCCTGTTCGCATAAACAAAGCTACAAGGGATTCAATAACCGCGCACTAACATGAAAAAGGGGGTTTGCGGGAGACATCGTCACTTAGACACGGGTTCAAACCCAATCTCCGACAGCATCATTAACTGAGAGTTTGAACGTCGCCCTGACCTAGGTTTCATGGTAGCCCGGGAGAGATTCGAACTCTCGTCAGCGGGTCCAGAGCCCGTCATGCTTGACCGCTACACCACCGGGCTTCAACTAGAAATACTTAGATTCTTTGTAATATCTTTAACGTTAAAGTTCCAAAAGAGAAAGAGCAGACACTATCTGGTTTCTTGTTTTTTCTCGACGTCTTCCACGCGGTAGCATCCTTGAACGTTGGAGTCCAGCACCATAACGTCGGCATATCAGGTTCTCGTTTTTGAAGAAACATTTTGTACAAAACATTTGACCTGAATAATTATTCTGGTTATTTCATAAGATGACAGGCAACAAAGTGGCCCTTTTCAACCTCTATCAACTGTGGTTCCTCTTTAGAGCATTTATCTGTA